>Ga0116134_1000129_pt1 | contig 39627 bp, 42 predicted proteins | sample June2015DPH_19_5_FD_89737 | JGI IMG/M metagenome (GOLD analysis project Ga0116134, IMG submission 89737) | Peatland microbial communities from SPRUCE experiment site at the Marcell Experimental Forest, Minnesota, USA - June2015DPH_19_40 | ecosystem: Environmental > Terrestrial > Soil > Wetlands... | reverse complement strand
CGAAATCTTCAGCAGGCTGTGAAGTCGTGCCCTTTCAATACCGGTTCACGCTATAAGGATTAGGCGCCTGCTTACACGGAGGTAACTTTCGTTTCCATTCTCTGCCGACGATACTACGAGTTGAGGACTCCTGCGCAGCGCCTATGGTGCGGTACTGGCCTTACACGCGGCGCCACGTAATCGGAGTGTGACACGGGAGAGATCGATGACGAAACCTGCGACAGCTCTTCTTTTCGCCGCAGTCGTGATTAGTGTTGGTTGTAAGAGTCAGTCCGGGACGTCGGCTGCGCCGGGAGTAGCGATGGCGAGTTCGGCTGTGACCGCGCCGGTCGCCGCCCCGCCTTCGGATCCGCCGACGGTCGACGTGGGACTCACGGTTGACCAAGCTTACTTCGCCATCCCGCACCGGCGAACGATTTGGCGCGAAAGTGATTCCACCGTTCCTTCCACCGAACGGGCCTATTTAAGGGCGACTTTCGAGATGTTGGATCAGGCGGTTGCGGTGCGGGTCGCGGGTCAGCAAAACTTTACTGGTCAGCGCTTCGATTCCCCGGACATCGATGGCGAGTACGGGCGGCTGATCGCTTATGCACAGGCCATGCCAGTGCCGGTTGGTCTGGCCTCCTATCACAGGAAGATTCTCGATGCACTCGCCGGCGAGCGGCAGTATTTCGCCGATTGGAAGTCGGCGCGAGAGGGTTTCCAGTTTGCCCGGCAGCCGGCGAATCATCCGGGGGTGCGTCAGGCCTCCTCGAACCTGCGAGCGGCCTATGGGGAGCTCATGGCGAAGTATCCAGAGGAGAGTCAGAGTAACAGGGACGCGTTTTTTGACTATCACTGTGCGCTGGATTTCCTCTAGACTGTCTTTCCCCTAGAAAAACAGGTTCTGAAAATCGAGCGCGGCCCGCGTTGTAAACTCGGTCGTTGTAAACTCGGTTATGACCGTGCCTTTGCCTCCGCGCTCTTCTGATTCAGGCAATCTTTTCTTTTCGCGTAAATCTGCGCCTAAATCCGCGACCACCGCTTACACTGCTCACGTCGATGGCGGAGCTCGGGGCAATCCTGGGCCTGCCGGCTATGGCGTTGCCATTCAGAACGCCTCCGGCCACCCGGTCGCCGAGCTCAGCGAATACCTGGGACACCGGACCAACAATTATGCCGAGTATCAGGGGCTGCTGGCGGCGCTTCGCTACGCTGCCGAAAACCAGATCAAGGCGCTCAAGGTGATCAGCGATTCGGAACTGATGGTGCGGCAGATGAAGGGCATCTACAAGGTGCGGCATCCCGAATTGCGCAAGCTTTATGAAGAGGCGCAGGCGCTGGTGCGACGACTTGAGTACTTTGAAATTCGACATGCGCTGCGGGAACACAACCAGATTGCGGATCGGCTGGCGAACGAGGCGATGGACCGCGGGCGCTAGTAGTTTGATTTTGTCATCCCGAGCGACGCAAGGGATGACAACTCATGAAAGGTGCAGCAAATTTTCCTCTTCAAATTTTTCTCTTCCTTATGCACCACCCGCCGGATTACTATTGCGCCCTCATCGCCACACGGGGAGGACTACGATGATCGGAGCACATTCGTTTGTTGGAATCAATTTCTGGGCGGTGCTGGCATCCGCCATCGTGAGTATGGTGATTGGGTTTCTGTGGTATTCCCCCCTCCTTTTCGCTACTCCCTGGATGCGCCTGATGGGATTCGATCCCAATGACAAAGCCAAGATCGCCGAGATGCAGAAAGGGGCAGGCAAAATGTACAGACTTTCGCTCGCCGCCAGCATCGTGTCGGCTGTCGTGCTTGCCAAGATCATTGACATCACCAGCGTTAACAGTGTTCCCTACGGAATGAAAATCGGCTTCGCCGTCTGGCTGGGATTCGTAACCACCGTACAACTCACCGGCGCGCTATTCGGCAAGCAGCCCACCAAACTCTACCTAATCAACACGGGATACCAACTGGTCTGCTACCTCGCCATGGGAGCCATTTTGGCGAAGTGGCCGCACTAGAGCGAGGTTTCAGAGTTTCAAGATTTCCTTAGATCGCGGCTTGACGCATTTCGGCCGACGGTGAGACGGGGCAAGCCCCGTCTCTACCCCGAATTCATTCCGCCGCCGAGTGATCGTGGATAATCTTCCATCCCTCGGGAAACTTGCGGAACACTAGCGTGAACAAACCGTGCGGCTTCTTTCCGTCCGACATCGTCAGATGAAATTCGCCGCGCACGAAGGCCGCTTCCGGGCCCAGCATCTCGATGCGCAAATTTGCAAATTCCAGCTTGCCCATTTCGTGGCCCGCGCCCTGATAATTTTTCTTGTAGCGATCGAGCGCCGCCTGCCAGCCCTTTGATTCATGGGCTCCGGAGAAAAATGTCAATTCGGGGGAATTCCAGTAGCCAGACATGAAGGCTTGGAGGTCTTGCCGGTTCCAGGCGGCCTGCTGCTCTTCAATTACTTTGCGGATTGCCGTGCGCGCGGCATCGCCGGCGTCCTGCGCACTGCTCGAGACGGCTAAGACAGCAATCACGCCTACCAGCAAAATCAAGTCTCGCATAAGGCCCTCCATGATCGTAAGGTATGCATCATATCGTTTTCGAGTTTGTGAAGTGGGGAGAAAAGCAGAGCAGATTCACGGTGTCCAGCCCCTGAAGGGGCAACGGACTTAGGAAGGGTTTGCGGCATCGCTGAAGCGATGCCCTGATACTTAACTCAAGCGCGTGACGGCTGGAACCTTATGCCCGATCGTTTTATGCCGATCGCTCTACGCCTGGCTTTTTTTCGCCGCCGCGGCTGCTTTTACCTTCACTGTTTCCCACGGCCGTCTTGGACGCTCTACCTCGGGCTGGTCGCGGTCTTTGATGCGATCGTACTGGTAGGAATCGCTGACAGTGCCGAGCGACTCGTTGTAGAGGCTGGGCAGACCCAGGGCCTCTTTCAGTTCTTCGGCGAACTGCTGCAGCGCTTTCAGGTGGTCGGCCGTGGCTGGCACTTCGGTCTTCGTCGTCTTCATAAACTGCTGGTAGCCGCGATTGACCAGTTTGGAAATTTCGCTGCCGATCATGTATCCGGGATAGGCGAAGATTTTTACGCCGCCGTCGTCGGTCTTCTGGATCGCCGCCGAGCAGTTGTACTTTTTCAGGAACACGCGGGTTTGCGCTCCCGGAGCTTCAATCAGGTCAAAGCCATGATCGCGCAGCCAGCTGACTGCTTCTTCGTAGGTTTTCTGTTCGACTTTCGCTGTCATTTTATGAACTCAATTCTCGTCTATCGGGTTAGATGCGGCTCTCGGGAAATTTGATCGAACCAAAACTGTATACGGCGAATCTAATGAACGGTAGAATTCGACGACGTTAGTATAGATATACCTTTTTTGGATTCTGGGCACATTACCGTGGTCACAGGGGGATGTCATTCAATGACGCCGGCTTCCGGCTCCGCGACATCGCAGGCTAAAGTGGCGTCTGGCTTACTGTCTGGCCTGCGAGGAGAAGCTGTGCTTGCGGCCATCGGCAATACACCGCTGTTGCCGCTTAATGCGCTTGTCCGGGACTTACCCAGCATACAACTTTTGGGCAAGGCCGAATGGTACAACCCTGGCGGATCCGTCAAAGATCGCGCCGCCGTCCGCATTGTGGCCGAAGCACGCCGCGCCGGCAAACTCGGTCCCGGAAGAATTCTGCTTGATTCCACCAGCGGCAACACGGGCATCGCCTATGCCATGCTCGGCGCCGCTCTCGGATTCCCGGTTACGCTCTGCGTGCCGGAGAATGTTTCTCTTGAGCGAAAACGCATTCTACAGGCATACGGCGCAAATATCATCTATACGGATCCGGCCGAAGGCTCCGATGGCGCTATCAAGATCGCGCGCCAGCTCGCCGAGCATCATCCCGATCTTTATTATTACGCCGATCAGTATTCGAACGAGGCCAACTGGCGGGCGCATTACGAAACCACCGCGAACGAAATCTGGCAGCAAACCGAAGGACGTATCACGCACTTTGTCGCCATGCTTGGCACTACCGGAACCTTCGTCGGCACGACGCGGCGGTTGAAGGAGTTGAACCCGGAGATTCGCTGCATTTCGCTGCAACCGGACTCCGCTTTCCACGGCATCGAGGGCGCGAAGCATTTGCCCTCCGCGATCGTGCCGCGCATTTATGATGCGTCGCTCGCCGACCAGAATCTGGAAATCGCAACCGAAGACGCGCACGCCATGGCGCGCCGCCTGGCTCGCGAACAAGGATTACTGGTCGGAGTCTCGGCCGCAGCGGCCGTGGTTGGCAGCCTGGAGGTCATTAAGAGCCTGGAATCCGATCGCGAGAAAACCGATCGGGGCGCGACGATCATCACCATCCTGTGCGACTCTGGCGAAAAATATCTGAGCGAGAGATTTTGGAATGAAGAATAATTGCAGAGGTTAGAGCTTAGATTGCAGAGGTGAACTACTTCACCTGCTGCAACATCACAATCCCACGGATCTTGCCTTCTGGAATCTGACATCTAATCTCTCTTCTCTGAGCTCTGACTTTGCGATGCTGAAAATGCCCCAATCCGCCTACATCTCCCTTCGTCAACACGGGGAGGAAACCTATCCCCACGAATGCTGTGGGGTTTTGCTGGGACACTTCGAAGACGACGGCGCGAGGTCCGTTTCGCGCATTGCCCGCTGCGGCAACACTCGAGCGGACTCGCTTCACAATCGCTACAGTATCGATCCCCGGGAACTCATCCACATTCAGCGCGACGGCCGCGAGCGCGGCGAGGAGATCGTCGGCTTCTATCACTCCCATCCCGACCATCCCGCACAGTGGTCGCCCACGGACCTCGCCGAAGCCCATTGGTTCGGATGTTCCTACGTGATCACGAGCGTGGAAAACGGCGCGGCTACGATTACGAACTCGTTTGTACTGACGGGCAGCGACGAAAGTGACAAGAGATTCGTGCATGAGAAGATCGAAATCGTCTGACCGTGACGACAACTAGCTGCGCCCGAAATACTTCCGCACTCCGCTCCTCGTCATATAGATCAGCAGAGGGCCCGCGATCGCCACTCCGACAGCGCCTTTAAGACGCTCTCCCGTTGCCAGATTCACAAGATCGCCCGCCGCGTTGATGGCGATGATTGTCGTTCCCAAGGCCCAGCCCCAGTAGCGGCGCCGGAACCAGCCGACAGACGCGGCACACATCAATGCCGAGAGCGCCACGAAACCAAGCCCGGCACCCTTACCTAATGATGCGAGCTGAGCGTGACCTGTTTTGTTCAACACCCACAACCGATCGAACGCCGTCCCAGGTTTGAGCAGGGTGACGCCGGCATAGGCGGTCATAGTTGTACCGAACACGAAAAATACGCCAAGCGGGACGAAGCCGCGCGGGCGTCGGTCCCCTTCAGTTTCAGTGCCCATTCTGCTTGTCCGTGACCGTTCCTCGCCGGAGGGGGGAACGGCCATCGCTCCACTCTTCATCTTGCATCTTTCGCCAGTACCATAGCATCTTTATTGACATGCCACAGATCCAGATTCCATCTCCACTTCGGCAATATTCGGGGAAACAGGCTTCGGTCGATATTCCGGCAAAAACCGTGGGCGAAGCGCTGGCTGGCCTGGTCGCGCGGCATCCCGACCTGAAGCGGCACCTCTACACCGACGACGGCAAACTGCGCGCCTTCGTGAACGTCTACGTCAACGATGAGGACATGCGCTACCTGCAAAAGGAGGCCACCCTACTTAAGGACAGTGATACCATTTCCATTGTGCCATCGATTGCCGGCGGTCTTACGGGAGCGACAGTTCGCTCAGAGGCTAAAGCCCGCCGCATTGTCATTGTTGGCCTTGCGCGGCACGGTTGAAACGGTGTCCTTCAAAACTGCTGATGAAATAGTTTCTAATCATTTTCTAAGCATTTTCTAAACACCAAGGATTTTATGGCCACGCTTTCTGATGTCAGACCCGCAGAAACCAAACCCGAAGCGGTTCTCAGTAACGATGAAATCCTGCGCTACTCACGCCATCTGATCATGCCCGAGGTGGGCATGGAGGGGCAGCAGAAGCTGAAGGCTGCGAAAGTTCTGTGCATCGGAGCGGGCGGTCTCGGGTCTCCGCTTGCGCTCTATCTGACGGCTGCAGGCGTCGGCACGCTCGGCATCGTGGATTTCGACGTCGTGGATTACACGAACTTGCAGCGCCAGATCATCCACACGACCGCCGATGTAGGCCGCAAGAAGCTTGACTCCGCCGCCGACAAACTGAGGGCGATCAATCCGTTTCTGAATCTGCGCACATTCGACACGAAGCTGACTAGCGCCAATGCGCTGGAGTTGTTTCGCGAGTTCGACATCGTTGCCGATGGCACCGACAATTTTCCTACGCGCTACCTGGTCAACGACGCCTGCGTACTCACGGGCAAGCCCAATGTTTACGGGTCGATTTTTCGTTTTGAAGGGCAGGCGAGTGTGTTTGCGACCGAAGAGGGACCATGTTATCGCTGCCTCTATCCGGAGCCGCCTCCGCCGGGCCTGGTTCCTTCGTGCGCAGAGGGCGGGGTTCTGGGTATTCTGCCCGGACTGATCGGCGTGATCCAGGCGACCGAGACCATCAAGCTGATTCTGGGGCAAGGCGATTCGCTCGCCGGACGATTGCTGCTAGTCGATGCGCTCGGCATGAAGTTCCGCGAATTGAAGCTGCGCAAGAATCCCGATTGTCCGGTCTGCGGCACGCATCGAACGATCACCGAACTGATTGACTACGATCAATTCTGCGGCATCCGCGGTGAAGAAGCGCCCGTATATGGTGGCGACTTACCGGTGATTTCGGTGGAAGAATTAAAGAAGAAGCTCGATGCCAAAGCCGACATCTTTATTCTCGACGTGCGTGAGCCGCACGAATACCAGATCTGTAACCTCAAGGGATATCTCATTCCGCTCGGCGACTTGCCGAAACGCGTGAGCGAACTCGATTCGAGCCGCGAGATCGTAGCCCATTGTAAGATGGGCGGACGGAGCGCGAAGGCCGTGGCGTTTATGAAGCAGGCCGGCTTTACCAAAGTGCATAACCTGACCGGCGGGATTACGGCTTGGGCGGAGCGGATTGATACTAAGATGCCTAAGTACTAAAAGGCAGTTCTCAGTTCTCAGCTGTCAGTTCTCAGCTAAATGCTCAGAAATTGAGAGCAGTTTTTCCCTTTAATTCGGTCGAGCGGCTGAGGTTGAGGGCTGAGTGCTTTTGTTCTTGAGTTTCTCGACGTCGCGTAACAGCTGCTTTACACATTTGTCGGCTGCGTCGGCGCTCGATCCTTTGTACTTTGCGCCCTTGCTTTCCTGTGTGCTCGTCCAGATCACGTCGCCGTTCAGATCGACAAGACGCACTGCAATCTTGGCATCCTGAATGGTCTCAGTATTGGCGGACGAGTCCTTGATCGCGGCGCCGCCGTTTCTGCTTGCGACCGCCGTACCTTCGGAATACGCGTGCAATTCCTGAGAGGTTTTCTCGATAGCTACTCCTTTAAGAATTGCGTCGGCACGCTCACGGTTTTCGGTAACCTTGAATTCGGTCGTCGCGACCAAGGACGAGACGACCATGGATTGGACTTCTTTTGAGATCGCATCGTCTCCGAAACTGTCGACGAAAATACGCTTCACCTTGAGCAGCGCGGCAGGGTCGGCATCGGCGGCCCCGTGGTATGGAGCCGGCGCTGGCTGAGCCGTTGCAGCCGGTGTTGGTTCCTGGCCGCTTTGACTCTGCTGAAGTAGCAGCCCTGCCGCTAACAAGAAGGCCAGCATGATTAGAAACCCCCTAGCCCGCTCTTCCGGGCTTCGTCATCTTGGTACTCAATCTTCTTCCCTGTCCTTGCTTCCAGCGTTGCAAGCGTAGTCCGCACAACGGATTTGCCGAGTTCGAGCACCACGGCATGCTGCTTATCTTGGTCATCCTTCCACCCGACCGTCAGGAAGTGTTTCCGCTTGTGCGAAAGGAGGAGCCACGGGCTTATCGCAAGCGCTAGGCCAAGCCGGCGGCCTGCCTTCTGGCCGTACTCCAAGTCGTTGACCTGATCATACGGAATAGTGAGCGTTCCCTCTTTGTATTCGAACACGAAGTTCTTATCGTCTTTAGCGGAGGACCTCCCTTCTGTGCCCTCTTTGATCTGATTTTCAGTACCCCCGATGTACGCAGTCTTGTCGCTGCCCAATCCAGCATATGCGAAGTCAAATGCGAACAAACACGCCAATAGCAACGCCAGTGCTCTTTTCATTTGTACCGTCTCCGTCAGAACACCCAACTTTAACGGACAGAACTATAGTCCAGTCTTAACGCCGGTGCAATGTCCTAGGTCACATAAGGTCTCTAGAGGAAGACGCGGTCACCGCGATCTTGAGCCAGGCATGGGGTTGGTTTGTGGATAAGTTTAGAATGGACGGCCGAGGACGCCGGTCATCCTACTAGCTAGAAAAGGGAGCACCGGGGTGCTCCCTGTCCGTCTTCGTCTTCCAGGAGTTAGTAAGTTACTTGGAGCTTCCGCTCATTTCGGCTTTGTCGGTGGCGCCGATGGCTAAGGCGTATTTCCTGCGAGAAAAGCGTATTTCGGAAATCGCTGCTTTGCCGCTGGTGTGATCGACGACTGCGGAGTCGTATTCGGGAGCTTCGTCGAGTGCGACAACTTTCGCGGAGGTTTTTGCGACTTCTTTCCTGCCCTGCATGAAGCTTACTTCGACACTCGGTCCAGTGCCGTCCCAGCGCACTTGATACTCACCGGGGGCGAGTTGCTGGCCGTTGATTTCGACCGACTCCCGTAGCAGCAGCGAACCCTTAACATTGTTACTTGCGAAAGCACTCGTTGCGAGCAGCACGGCCAGCCCGAGCACAACAGTCTTTGCCAGATTGTTCAGTTTCATTTGCTCCTTCGCTTTCTACCCGGCTCTGGCCGGGATGTTAGGGGCGGCTGGTGATAGTTCGAGGACGCTCGACTAAGGGCTTGCCTTTTTCTTGCGAAGTCCTACAATACGCCTGTCAGGGTGACGCAAAAAGACGCGGGCCTCACGCTCGTTCTTTTTACCGTTCCTTTTGCCGGGCTCGGCGCATCCAGGGCCGCCAAACCATGTGTGCGCCAGTCCCGTCACCCTGCAAAGTCTCTAAGTGGACCGATGTTCCTTTCGTCCACCCCACGTTGGTTCGCTACAGGATACGAATCTCGGTTTGAGTAAGTTCCCGATTTATTTTTTCTTTGCGAACCAACTGTTACCCCACATGGCTATTGGACGCGCGGGCGCTTGCTGGGTTAGCACGGGCATGGTGGATACGACCGTAACAACATAAGAGTGTTTTGTCTGGTGTTCAGGCGATGTCGAAGAACAGCAGGTCCTTCCCCTTCGACAAGCTCAGGGTCAGGATGACACATCTTAAAGAGTCTTCCGTGTTAACTGATCCCCAGCACAATCTTGCCGTAATTCTTGCCTTCCTGCATTAGCGTGTAAGCCTCGCGCGCCTGTTCCAGGGGGAAGACTTTTCCGATTACGGGATGGAGCTTGCCGGCTGCCAGCCATTCGGAGAGCTGCTTCCATGCGGATTCCATTAATGGGCGGTTCGCGCTCAGATAGGACAGCCAGAGACCATGGACGCTGGCGCCCTTGGCGTAGAGAAGGCGGGTGTCGAGTAGCGGAGTTTCGCCCGTGGCGGCGCCGTAGACGATGACTCTTCCGAAATCGCGGACGCATTTGACGCTTTTTGCCACGTGCTCGCCTCCAAGCATTTCGAAAACCGCATCGACGCCCTCGCCTCGGGTTAGATCTTTAATCGCTTCCACATAATCTCGCTGCTTGTAGTTGATGCCGTGTTGGAGGCCGAGTTCGCTCACTTTCGCGAGCTTTTCTTCGGAGGAAGAAGTTCCGTACATTTCGATGCCGAGAATTTTTCCGATTTGCACGGCTGCGGTGCCGACTCCGCCGGCTACGGCATGAATCAGGACGCGGGCGGGCTTGTCGTTGGATTTGGGCTGACCGAGCAAACCGGCCTTCCAATAGGCGAAGTAGGCGGTGAAGAAATTTACGGGGAAGGCGGCGGCTTGCTCGGCGGTCCAATTTTCGGGGATGGGCCAGACGAGGTTGCGATGCGCCACCGTTCTTTCTGCGAAGGCGCCCCATTGCACGTAGCCCATCACGCGGCGTTCTCTAGCGTCGTTAGCGGTAAGTTCGCGTCCGGCAAATTCGCGTCCGGCCGTGAGAGGCGGTTTGGGCGTGCCGGCGTATCCGCCGCGCGCGGTCAGCAGATCGGCGAAGTTCAAGCCACCCGCCTCCACCTTCACCAGAAGCTGTTCGGGTGCGGGATGGGCGTCGGGGACCTGCTGCAATTCGAGCACTTCGGGGCCGCCGAAACGGGTGATGACGAGTGCTTTCATGGGGAAAGTTTAACAGGCCTCGTTTGATCGCTGATGGGGCGGACGTTTATATCGTGCTGCCGGGCGGGGATGCCCGGCGCTCCATTATCGAGACCGAATGCTTCGCGGAGTTCGGCTTCCGCGTCTATAATGCTATTCGAGTTTCCGATTCCCGTGGCCTGAGAGAGTCTCTCTGGCGGCGGGGACGAGGATTGCGCTGCTAAGGCTGGTGCGATCCGAGGGTGCGGATGGAAACGTCCGCGCCTCCCGTGTTGGAAAGGGAACGCACGCTGGAGTTGCCCCTGCCTGCTTGTTTCCTTTCGTAGTGAAGTGCTAAGTGCCAGATGCCGCTTACTGACAAATTCGGGCGGTCGATTCACGACTTGCGGATTTCGATCACGGACCGCTGTAACTACCGGTGTGTTTATTGCCGGACGGGAACCAATGGAGCGGCATATGCGGAACTTCCATTTGCTGATTATTTGCGGATGGCGCGAATTCTGGTTGGGCTGGGGATCACTAAGATTCGGCTGACGGGCGGGGAGCCGCTGCTGCGCAAAGGCATTGTCGAGTTTGTACGCGACCTGGCTCGGCTGCGGACTTTGACAGGTGAAAAGCCTGATATCGCTCTGACTACGAACGGGCATCTGCTGGCTGAGATCGCTCGGCCGCTGAAAGATGCGGGGCTGGACCGCGTGACGGTCAGTATGGATGCGGTGGATCCGGAGCGATTCGCGCGCATTACTCGGGTGCCGAATGGATATGAGAGCGTGCTGGCGGGAGTTCGCGCATCGCGGCAGGCAGGGCTCGATCCGGTGAAAATCAATTGCGTGTTGCTGCGCGGCTTCAATGAGGATCAGATTATTCCGTTTGGGATGTTCGCCCGGACAGAGTGCGTGGTGGTGCGCTTCATCGAATTCATGCCACTCGAAGAAGACCGGGTTTGGACGCCGGAAATTGTGGTTAGGCTCGATGAGATCGTCCGCCGCATGTCGGAGTATTTGCCGCTGGAAGAAATTGCGCACGAGCACAGTGAAACGGCTCGGCGCTATCGCTTTTCCGATGGCGTGGGCGAGATTGGGATTATTGCGCCGGTGTCGCATCCGTTCTGCGGACATTGCAGCCGGATTCGCATCACCTCGGACGGCAAATTGCGAACTTGCTTATTTTCCGTATGGGACCACGACCTGCATGAGTTGATGCGGCGCGGCGCAACGGATGAGAAGCTCACTGAGTTCATATTGAAAGTGGTGGAGAAGAAAGAAGAGCGGCACCACATTGGGGAACCGGGATTTGTGCCGGCTTCGCGGACGATGGTGCACATCGGCGGGTAAGACGGCTATCAGCTCCCAGCTGTCAGCTGTTAGTAAAGGCACTTCGTCGAAGATTGCGCTAACTGCAGATCCCTCACTTCGTTCGGGATGACAAAGGGAAAGCTCGGGATGACGCGCGGCAGAATGCGGGATGACAAATGGAACTTAGTAAAAGGAGTCGTACTTTGTAACTGTCCAGCCGGAATCTTTCTTCTCTTCGGTTACTGAGAAAAGGTCTTTGTAGGTGGCGTCCTGGCTGGGACTGCTGTAGCGTTGTCCCTTGTAGTGCAGAATCACCAGCGGCGGCGCGTCTTCCCATTCCACCAAATTCCAGGAAATCAAAGGGTGCTGGGCTTCGGAACTGCAGAGGAAGTCGGCGCGTTTTTTGCGATAGTCCTTTTCCCACTGGGCGAGCAGTTGGCGGCAATTGCCGTCGCGCATCTCCGAGATAAAGCGATTGGCGGTGCGTTCGATCGTGCGATCGCGAAATGGATTCATGGTGATGCTGATCGGCATCTGGGTGAGAGGGTCGCGTTCTTCGGAGCGCGACAGAACCGGCGGCTGGCTGGTCAGCCAGTACAGATAGCCGAGAAACACGAGCACGAGCAGGCCAGCAGAGCCCAGTGCGATGGCGAGATGGGCGCGGGAAAACCGCATTACGAGGAGTTTGGGGGATGGGCGCGGTCACGACAAGGTTACTTCAGATACTTCCGTAACTATGGAGGCTGAGTAGCGCGGCAGAATTCCAGGGGGCTGCGTGCCAAACGTGCAATTGCTGCTGGCAAAAAGCAGGTCCTTCGCTTCGCTCAGGATGACAATTCTTTATTTGGTCTTTATTTGGTCCAGGACGACGATCAAACTGAGACATTCCCCGGGACTGCGCTGGTTTGTGTTTTCCAAATTGGCGGCGTATAGTTGGTGATGAATACTGTTGTGTCGTAGTCTCAGGATTGTCGAAGCACACCAGTGGGCGAAAGCCCACTTTTTAGTTTGGGCCGACTAGCGGGGAGATTTGCTGGAATGACTGGCGCGGCCATTCCGGCGCAAATTGCTGAAAACATGGCTTTTGATTTGGATAAGGTCCGGCAGATTGCCGAGCGGGTGGCGGGCTCGAGCGGGCTGGAAGTAGTTGAGGTGGAAGTATGCGGCGCGGGTAAGCACCGCATGCTGCGGGTGTTTATTGACCGGCCGGGAGCGGTGCCGGCGGTGAATCGTCCGGATGGCGTCACGCACGAGGACTGTTCGAAGTTCAGCCGGGAGTTCGGGACGATCATCGACGTTGAGGATGCGTTGCCGGGTGGATCGTATGTACTGGAGGTTTCTTCTCCGGGATTGGATCGCAAGCTGACGAAGGCGGCGGATTTTGAGCGCTTCCGCGGACAGCGCGTGAAGTTGATGACGCGGGAGCCGGTGAACAATAACCGGTATTTTGAAGGGAAGCTGGAAAGCTTCGAGAACGGAAGGCTGCTGCTGGATCTGAGCGCGGCACGCAAGAAGAAGATGCGCCCGAAAGAGGGCGAAGCTTCGAAGGTTGAGATTGAGTTGAGGAACGTAGAGAAGGCGAATTTGGTACCGGAGATATAGTTCTCAGTTCCCAGTTCTCAGTTCTCAGGGGTCCGCTCTTTCTGAGAACTGAGAACTGGGAACTGAGAACTGACTTTTATGGCTAGCGAGCTTTACAACATCATCGAAGGGGTCAGCCGCGAAAAGGGCATTGATCCGCAGATCGTGGTGAGCGCGGTTGAGGATGCCATTGTCGTCGCGACGCGCAAATACTACAAGACGCAGGAAAACCTGCGCGCGGTGCTCGACAAGGATAGCGGCAAGATCAACGCGTATGCGGTGAAGTCGATCGTCGAAAATCCGGAGCAGGTGGAAGATCCGAATCTGCAGGTGACGGTGGAGCAGGCGCGGAAGCTGGATCCGACGGCGGAAGCGGGCGGAGAATTGCTGATCCCGAAAGTGACGGAAGGAATTCTGGGACGGATTGCGGCGCAACTGGCGAAGCAAGTCATCTTTCAGAAAGTGCGCGAGGCGGAACGCGACACGGTTTACAACGAATACATCGGTCACGTCAATGAAATCGTAAATGCTACCGTGAAGCGGCTCGAGGGTCCGGATGTGATTCTCGATATCGGCAAGGCCGAAGCGCGCATGGGGCGCAAGGAGCAGTCGCGGCTGGAATCGTTCGCAGTGGGCGAGCGAATTCGGGTCGTGATTGTGCGGGTGGAAAAAGCGGCGAAAGGTCCGGGCGTGATTGCTTCGCGCTCCGCTCCGGAATTAGTCCAGCATCTGTTCCAGACGGAAGTGCCGGAAATCTATGACGGCACGGTGGTGATCCGTGCGATTGCCCGGGAAGCAGGCGAGCGCACGAAGATTGCGGTGATGTCGAAAGACAAGGATGTGGACGCGGTCGGTGCCTGCGTGGGCATGAAGGGGATGCGGGTGCAGTCGATCATTCGCGAGTTGCGCGGAGAAAAGATCGACATCATCGAATATCACGAGGATCCGGTAACGTTTGCCGAAAAAGCATTGCAGCCGGCGAAAGTCAGCCGGGTGACGATTGTCGACGCAGCGGATAAGCATCTGGAAGTAGTGGTGGACGATACACAACTGTCACTCGCGATCGGGAAAAAAGGACAGAACGTGCGGCTGGCGGCGAAACTGCTGGGCTGGAAGATCGACATCAAGAGCGAGGAAGAAAAGCGTCAGGAAGTGGAACAGCAGATGTCGGCGCTAGTCACGCAGACGGTAACTCCGCTGGAGTTGGTTACCGGACTGGGCGAGGGACTGGTCGAGAAGCTGAAGGCGGCGGGCGTAAATACGGTAGAATCGCTGGCCGATATGACGCCGGAGCAACTGGAAGCGATTGAGGGCATTGGCCCGAAAACGGTGGAAAAAATCAGTATTGCGGTTAATAATTACTTTGCCAGTCTGGATGGCGGCGAGGCCGTAGCCGCCGCGGAACCGGAAACGACTGGAGAAGCCGCCGCCGAAGCGGGAGTCAGCGAGGAATCGCTGGCGGAAGGTTCGATTGAAGCGGATGCGCTCGCCGCGGAAGCGGAACCTGAAAACACCGGAGAAGCCGAATCGCCGGCAGACGGCGAGTTAGAGGCGGCGAGGTTGGCCACGGAAGCGGAGCCCACCGACACGGCGCCAGCAGAAAAAGACGCCGAAGCCGTGAGTGAAGAAACGGCGACTGAAGAAGCCCCGGAAGACAAGCAGGACTGAAGCTCCGAGCGTGGCCACGTGTTGTTGTTCGAAGGCCCGTTGGGGACGGCTCTCAGCTGGCAAGCACAAGGCTTTTATGAGGTTAGATATGCGAGCTTAAATACTTGACATGGGCGCGACAAGAAGAGGAAACGACGGCGGATGAGTAAGATTCGAATTAACGATCTGGCCCGTGAGTTGGAAGTCAAGAGCAAGGAAATTCTTGACGTTCTGACCACGGTGGGCGTCACGGAGAAAAAAACGCACTCCAGTTCTCTTGAGGATCACGAAGCGGAACTGGTGCGGAAACATCTCCGGGGCCGCTCCGACGCGACTTCGGGTTCAGCGAGGCCTTCGTCGCGCGCTGCCCACGGCGAAGAAGAAATCAAAACCAAGATCGACCTCTCGCATATTTCGCGCCCCGGCGACGTGCTGCGTGCGATCACGCAACAAAAGGGAGCGGTCGAGCATCCTCCGACGCGTCCGGCCATCAGGCCGCCGCTCTCAACGTCAGCGGTCGACGCGAAGATAGAGACTCCCGCCGCTCCAGTGATGCCGAAGGCAGTACCGCCGAAGCCGACGGGCGAAGCTCCGGCGTCTCCGCCGCCGGCACCGAGAATGGTGACGCCTGCTTCGGTGGCTGCAACGTACCGGCCGCCATCGGTAGTCGTGATTCCGCCCAGAGTTCCCGTTAGCCCACCAGCTGCGACCACACCGGGTGCGGAATCATCCGTTACGACGACGACGAGCACGGCAGCGCCGGTGAGCGCAGGTCCGCCGCGAGTTACGACTCCAGCCGCACAAGCTGGCAGTGCGCCGCCGGTAGCGCAATCGCCAGTGCTTCATCGCGATAACATTACCCAGATGCAAGCAGCAGCGCCCATAAAGCCCGCGGCTCCGATTGCACCACCGCCGCGCATGATCATGCCGCAGACGGGGCCGCGCCCGGTTTACAAGGCGCCTTCGCCTCCTCCGGAAGCGTCTGCAGGAGGAGCAGTTCCGCGGGCGACGCCGGGGCGACCAGTGCCGGGGCAGCCAATTTTTCAGCGCACGGCGCGTCCTCTGGCGCCGGGACAGTCGCGTCCGCCGCTTCGTCCGGGGGAACGGCGACCGATGCATCCGACGCGCGTGGCACCAGCGGGATCGCGTCCACTGGGCGTTGGTCCGGGAGCGGGAATCGGCGCACCGCCGGGACCCTCGCGTCCGGGAGCCCGTCCGGGAGCTCCGTCGCGACGACCGGGACAGAGGTATGTGCCGCGAGGCGTGAAGGAAGGCCCGATGAAGGGCTATACTCCGCCGCCGCGTATGACCATCAGCAACGAGCCGGCGCCGATCACGCGGAACATTACAATAACGGAAGGAATTTCAGTAAAAGACCTGGCCGAGAAGCTGGGTATTCGCGCCAAGGATGTGATTGCACGGCTGGTAGTACGGGGAGTGTTCGCGACCATCAATCAAACGCTGGACGCGGAACTGGCCAGCGAAATGGCGCGTTTCTTCGGGGCGGACACGGAAGTGATCACCTTCGAAGAACAAGCTGCGAAGGATACGGATGCGGCCGTCGAAAGCAGCGAGGAAGGCGCGGAAGCGGTGCCGCGTCCGCCGGTGGTCACCATCATGGGCCACGTGGATCACGGCAAGACGACGCTGCTCGATTCGATCCGCTCGACCAATGTGGCCGGAGGCGAGGCGGGCGGCATTACACAGCACATCGGCGCCTATAAGGTTGCGATCACGGATGAGGCGTCTCCAGCTTATGGACGCGAGATCGTGTTCCTGGATACGCCTGGTCACGAAGCGTTCACGCGCATGCGTTCGCGCGGTGCGAAAGCGACCGACATTGTGGTGCTCGTGACCGCGGCGGACGATGGCGTGATGCCGCAGACCGTAGAAGCGATCGACCACGCGCACGCGGCGGAAGTTCCCATCATTGTCGCGGTTAATAAGATCGACAAGCCGGGTGCGCTGCCGGAGCGGGTCAAGAAACAATTGGCGGATCGCGGCCTCGTGCCCGAAGAGTGGGGCGGCAAGACGGTGTTCGTCGACGTTTCCGCCAAGCAGAAGACTAATCTCAATCTGCTGATGGAAATGATCTGCCTCACAGCCGATTTGCAGGAATTGAAGGCAACTCCGGGACGCGCGGCTAGCGGCTTGGTGCTCGAAGCGAAGCTGGATCGGGGTCGCGGTCCGGTGGGAACGATCCTGGTGCAGAACGGCACGCTCCACGCTGGCGACAACTTCGTGGTGGGGAACGTGTACGGAAAGGTCCGCGCGATGTTCGATGATCGCGGGAAGCCGCTGAAGGAAGCGCTGCCTTCGACGCCAGTGGAAATTATAGGGTTGGAAGGGCTGCCGCAGGCGGGCGATCAGTTCGTGGTAGTCGCCGACCGGGAGAAGGCACGCGATATCTCCGACTACCGCGAGCAGAAAGCTCGCGAAGCCGCGTTGGCCAAGAGTTCGCGCGTTTCACTCGAAGGCCTGGCGGAGCAGTTGAAGACGGCGGGTATGAAGGAACTGAACGTCATTCTGAAAGCCGATGTGCAGGGATCGGTCGAAGTGCTGGGCGATTTGCTGGGCCGATTGTCGAACGACAAAGTGCGGTTGAAGCTGCTGCGGTCGGGTATTGGCGCGATTACGGAGACGGATGTGCTGCTGGCTTCGGCGTCGAATGCGATCATCATTGGATTCAACGTGCGTCCGGAGCGCAAGGCGCAAGAACTGGCCGATCAGGAAAAAGTCGACATACGGCTGCATTCGATCATTTACGAACTGCAGGACGAGATCAAGCGCGCCATGACCGGATTGCTTGAGCCGACGATCAAGGAAACCTACCAGGGACGGGCCGAGGTGCTGGAGACCTTCCGCATTCCGAAGGTGGGGACGATTGCCGGCTGTCGCGTGAGCGACGGATTTATCAAGCGCGATTCCGAAGTGCGATTGCTGCGGGATAATGTGGTCGTCTTCAAAGGGAAAGTGGCGTCGCTGCGGCGCTTCAAGGACGATGCCTCGCAGGTAACCAGCGGCATGGAGTGCGGTATTTCGATCTCGAACTACGGCGACATCAAGGCTGGCGACGTGATCGAGGCGTTTGTTACGGAGCGGATCGCGGCGGAAGCGATTAAGTAGCAGTGGCAGTGGCCGGCAAAATGTAACCCGGCAGAAAAACGACCACAGGGGGCTTCCGAGTGTGGGCGAAAACTCAGTCGTCCCTCCGGGACTTGAACCATTTCGTCCACTTTGCCCGGCGTTGAGGCGCCGGGCTATTTGCGGCCGCCCCTCCGGGGCGGGATTCTCTCGGGGAACGGAACGCCGAAGACTTTGCGAAAAGAAAAAGGGCGCAGCCTTGGAGCCGCGCCCTTGATTATTTACGCGATCCGCCGGAGTTTACTTGCGCCGAAAGGCTCCGTGTGGACGGACTAGCGGGTGCACCATCGCCATGTGCGATTGCGCCTTGACGCCGGACTGGGACGAACTCTGCACCTGGAATGTCCCCACCGCAACTTGGGGAGCGTTGTTCGCATTGGAGTCGACGTCGATGAAGACAACGGTTGAGGCGTCAACCACGTAGTACTCCAGGTTTAACGTGCCGATGTTCGTACCGATGTTGGGGACAGTGATCGAGCCACGGCCGTCCGCAGTTGGATCCGGGGTGTAGTAGCCGGACAAGGCCAAATCGGAAAGCGTCGGGTTGCCGATGTTATTTTCATCCAATAGGCCGGTCATGTTTGTTGACGGTGCGACTGCAGTGGTGGCATTGAATTGGGCAATGTCGTCGACCTCGCCGTCGGGGTTCGCGCCGGAGAGGTTTAGTCCGAAGTCTCCTGGAACAGTGAATGACGTCGCGGTTTGAGCGAAGGCAGCACCCTGGAGTATTCCGGCGCTGTCGTCTTCCAGCAACAGAACGCCGCCGCTGGAAGGATAAGCGGCAAATTCAAGATTGACGGCAAGACCGTTAGTGAAGGCGGTCAAGGCGAGTTGGCAGCGTCCTCCGGCAAAGGTGTTGCAGTTCCCGGTAAAGGGTTGGACGGTACCGGGAGTGCCAGCGTTGTTGTAATCTTCGAGGCCCGCGCTGAGGTCGCCGTTCACGTCCGTGGTCACGAAACCACCGGCGGCGACGGGATCGCCATCAACGTCGGCACCGCCAACCGTGAAGGCCAACTGACCGGCGGTAAAGGAGGTTTGTTGCGTAAAGGCGTCGCCGGAGAGAGCCAGTCCCGATGATGTGTCGGTCTCGATCAGCTTCAGGTGCGTGGAGTCGATCACCCAGACGTCAAAGGCAAGCGAACCGAAGGGGCCGGACGTGGTAAGGGCTGCCGTTCCGTTGGTTCCGCTGGTCAGGACTAGAGAGGATGTGGTGGCGATGGGAAGCCCCGTAAGACCGGCGGAACTATTGTCGAAGTTGAAATCCTGAATGCCGGTGGTAACGAGCCCGGTGGAGGTATTGAGTGTGAACGCTCCTACGGTGCCAACATCGCCCGCCGGATTTACTCCCGCGTTAGCGCCGGAAAGTGAGAAGGCAAGGGACGCGAGCGAGCTTTGGGTAGCGCTGCCCTGGAGGTCAAGGGTGCCACTGCCGCTCCCGCCGCCGTCGAAACGGGTGATCAGCCCGTGACCGCCCGAGGTCAGAACGAAATCAAGGCCAAAGGTCGCTACTGGAGTCACAAGGGTGCCGGTGCCACGACCGTCCGGGCTAATGTTGTATGTGTTTGCGCTGACGGTTTGTGCGAGAAATACGCCAGTGCCACCGAGGTCTGGGTCGTTGATGTCGACCGTGCCTCCGGTGATATTGCCATTGCCATCGGCGGTTATAGTCCCCACGATTGCAAAAAAGGAAAAAGTGTCCGCAGTGATGTCGGTGCCCGAAATGGACAGAACGTAGGTGCCGCTCAGATTGCCATTGGTGAAGCCGTTGTTATTGGGCGGGACGAGGCTATTGCTGGAGCCGCAGGCGGCCATAAAGAAGAGGCTGGAGATGGCGGTCAGAGCGATTAGCAGGCGTCCGGCAAGCTTGTAGGGAGTATGGGGATTCATAAGACACTCCTGTCTTTAATTCTCAGGATGCGAATTCTCAGGATGCGCTAACCCGAATTGTAGAATAAAGTTTCGGTAAAAATATAGGCGGGAGTGTTTCTTTCCCGCACCGCGGAAGGGTCGTGGTCCATTGCGGGAAAACTCGTCGCGGGTGCAAAAAGCGCGCCTCAGGCGCTGAAGCGCGGACAGATTCTCAACGCCTTAAGGGCACGAGTGAAACTCGTGTCCTTCCCAAAGTCGCGCGAATTGGAGTTCTTCCGGAAGCTGGTAAAGAGCTCCCCGCTAATTCGTGGCGGATTTTGCTACAGATTTGGGAGCGGGCGGCGGAGTGGAACGGGCGCGCAGGACTTCACGGACTTTCTTGGCGAGATTCTGCAGCGTGAATGGTTTCTGCAGGAAGGCGGTCGCGGGGCCGAGCGCACCTTGAGTGATGACCGCATCTTCGGTGTATCCGGAAAGATAGAGCACGCTGATGGTGGGACGCAGCGCGAGCAGCTTTTTGGCCAGTTCGCGGCCGCCGATGCCAGGCATGACGACGTCGGTGATGAGGATATCGATGGGTTGTTTGCAGGCGTCGGCGATGCGCAGGCCGGCCTCGCCATTTTCGGCTTCGAAGACTTTGTAACCGCGCGCGGTGAGGGTTAAGCGCACCAGTTCGCGAACCGACTCTTCGTCCTCGACCAGCAAGACGGTTTCGCAGCCGCCGGCATCGTTCTGCTGGGACTTGGCGGGGCTCGAGGCTTCGGCGGGATCTTCCACGCGGGGCAGATAGACATAGAAAGTTGTGCCAGCTCCGGGCTCGCTTTGGGCGAACACGTATCCATTGCTTTGCTTGACGATGCCGTAGACGGTCGAGAGGCCGAGGCCGGTGCCTTTCCCTTTTTCCTTGGTGGTGAAGAAAGGTTCGAAGATGCGGGACTGGGTTTCCTTGTCCATGCCGTGGCCGGTATCGGAAACCGAGATCATGGCATAGCGTCCGGTCTGGATGAAACGGTGGGCGCTGAAGCCTTGGCGCACGGTGACGTCGGCGGTCTGCAAGGTGAGTTTGCCGCCTTCGGGCATGGCATCTTTCGCGTTGACGACCAGGTTCATGATGACCTGTTCGAGCTGGCCGGCGTCGGCGCGAGTATGTCCGGTATGGTTGGAAAATCGCGTGACCAGTTCGATGTTTTCGCCGATCAGGGGTCGCAGCAGGCGTTCCATGTCGCCGACGACGGTGTTGACGTCGACCACTTTGAGTTCGAGGAGTTGCTTTCGACTGAACGCCAGCAACTGGCGCGTAAGGGTCGCGGCGCGGTCGGCTGCCTGCTGAATGGACTGCACCTTATGGTGCATGGGGCTGCCCTTTTCCAACTGCTCCAGCAAGACCTCGGTGTATCCGTTGATCACCATCAGGAGGTTGTTGAAGTCGTGAGCGACGCCGCCGGCGAGGCGGCCTACGGCATCCATTTTTTGCGCCTGGCGAAGCTGCTCTTCGAGCTGACGGCGATCGGTGATATCTTCGGCAATCAACTCCAAAACTACTTCAGGTTCATCGCTGATGCTGGCGGCGCAGCCACTGAGGCGCACGATGATGACACGGCCGTCGGCACGCTTCCACTGCACTTCCACGCCGTTCAGACTTCCGGTGCGGCGATAGTCCTCGGCCAGCCGGTCCAACTCCTGGGGACTCACGAAGACTTCGCGCCTCGCATCCAGGCGGAGAACATCTTCGACCGACTCCTGCCCGAGCATGGTGATGAGCGCCGGATTCACGTCGAGGAATTTGCCGCTGAGCGTGCAACGGCAAATCCCGAAGGCGGCGCTCAAGATCAAAGAGCGGGAGCGGGCTTCGGAACGGCGGAGCGCTTCTTCGTAGCGCTTGTGCTCGATGGCCGCAGCCAATTGCTGCGAAACAAATTTCAGAATCTCACGGTCGCGCTCTCCGAAACGGATGTTCTGGTGATAGCTCTGGACGACCAATGCTCCTATGCAGGCCGTGCTGCTCTTCAGGGGAACACCGAGCCAATCCACGGACGGCGCGCCGATCAATTCCACTTCGCCGCGCCGCACCAGGTCATCAAAGACGGGAGGTGTCGCCAGCAGGGGCTCGCCGGTGCGCAGGACATATTCCGTCAAGCCGCGGCCGAGAGGTTTGGGGGCGGGGGTGGGATCCTCTTCGTCGACGAAGTAGGGAAAGCTCAACAACTGAGACTGCGAGTCGTAGAGGGCGATGTAGAAGTTGCGCGCAGTCATCAACTGACCGACGATGTTGTGAATGGCGGCAAAGAACTGTTGCAGATCTTCGGCGGACTGGCTGCGCGCTGCGATGGCGTACAAAGCCGCGTTCAACTCTTCGGCGCGTTTCTGCTCGGTGATGTCGCGATAGGAGGCGTACGCTCCAATTTGTTTTCCATTCACCATGACGGGCGAGGTGGAGAGCAGGACCTCGACCAGCGAGCCATCTTTCCGCTGGCGGCGGGTCTCCAGCGAAAGTTTGCTTTGCGTTTTGATACATTCGCCGATCCACGCGGTTTCCGCATAGCGATCGGGCGGCACGATGAGCTCGTCGAGACGTTTTCCGGCAGCCTCAGCCGCGCTAAAGCCGAAGACCTGGGTGAATTCTCCGTTGACCCGCAAAATGCGCAGTTCGTGGTCGATAATACTGATCGCTTCGGGCGCGTTCTCGATGATCTGCTCGAAGTAGGCTTTCTCCACTGCGAGCGGGTTTTCTGCGGCATGGCCGTTAGTGGGCGCAAGGGCCGGGGCCTGATTAGAGATGGGATTGGAAATGGGATCGAGAATGCGGGTAAGGGTCGGCGGCGCAGCGTGCTCGAGAGGATCATGCTCCAGAGAATTCTGGAGCGCCTTCACCAGCGGCAGGTCGGTCGTAGTTGCCGGCGGGGCGATTTTCTCCCCCATACAGTCCTTTCCCACAATGCACTAACGATAGTGTGAATGGTAAGCGGGCTCAGCGATTTGCCGGTAGTTACCGGGGTAATGGAGGTTGCAAGCGTGGGCGTTGCAGAAAGGGCTCAGCAGAGATTCGTCAAGACTACGCAGACCTGGTGCAGGGTCAGCTTTTGCTCCTCGGTTAATACCAGAAATTCGAATCCGCAGCGCAGGCCGTCGCTATAGCGCACCACGGCTCGCAGCTTGATGACGTGAGGCTGGAGCGGTATGGGAAATTCCAGGGAGACAACTTCGCCGGACTGCAATTCGCCGCTGAGGGTCGCTCCAAGGCCATCCATGCCGAGTTCGCTGGTTCGGCCCCAGCAGGTGGTTGTCAGGCCTTCGCGAAACACCGACACCTGAATGCGTACGTCGAAACGATAACGCGAGAAACGCCGCATCTGGCGTTGAAGTTTGGCAGCCGCTTGTGAATGGACGCTCAATCGAGCTTCTCCATTTCGGATCTCCCTTGTGCACCGCGTCAATTTGCGATTGTGCTTGAGTGCGAGGGTTGTCCTCAACGGCATCAAAGTCCATGTACCAAAGATAACGCGCATTACAGCATGGGAGGTGAGCGGTTTGGCGGAGAAATCGGCAGGTAGTGCAATAGAGATTTTTCGTCAACTGAACGGGGGGACTACTGGGATGGTACGAGTCCCAAGCTGTTATACGCCCGCCCCATGTGGATAGAATTTCACGCTAGTTTCACACTGCAATCTGGCTTTATCCCGCCCGTGGGAGTACCATAATCCGCACTGGGCAAGCCTTTTGAGACAATGGCGGTCATTCGCCTGACTGGCAAACATCCCCGATAAGGCGTGCCCAGCTTAATGCGACGGTCACCCCCATGACCATGCACCGATTCGCGGAGCTATTTGCTGGCGTTGCCGTGCTGCTCTGGTGCAGTCGATTCGTGTTCGATCTGCTGCGTGACCGCCTGCATAATAGACATTCCAAACAAAATAACGGAGGAAAACGTGAAAACAACCTTGATGTTTGTGTGCCTCTTATCGCTTTGCAGCCTTACCCTGTTAGCCCAGACCGGACAAAGTCCCCGGGTTATGCATACGAAGGAAGGGTCTGCGATTCACGTTCCGCCGCAGGAACCACCGGCGGGTTTGAAAACGATCTACAGCAATCTGGGTAAGTCGAAGACGGATCTTTACCTCGACACCTGGGGCTACCTTCTTTCGGGACCAAACTCTGGCGTTGGTGTTGCCTATTTCGACGCGATACCCTTCACCCCGAAATCCGACTCCCATGTTTCGGAGGTGGAGGTTGCGGTGCAGTATCTCGGCGCGGGAGCCAACCAGGTGAATCTCAGCATCTATTCGAATTCGGGCGGCGTTCCGGGAACGCTGCTGGCAGGTCCGGTGACGGTAACGAATCTGCCTGACGCCGGAACCTGCTGCACCCTTGCCGTTGCCAGCTTTACCCCGCTTGCGGTCACCGCAGCAACCCAGTACTGGGTGGTTGGAGACACACCCCTCACCGGCACGGGAAGCGACTTCGAGGGATGGTGGGCGTTTGTTGTCCAGGGGACCACTCCGCCGGTGGGGACATACTACGAGGAAAGTTGGTCCACGACCCCTGGCCTCGAGGAAGCCGCCGGCGAAGTGCTGGGCACGATCCCATAGTCTGTTAAACAGATTTCAGCTCGCTGATGTAACCAGGGCGTTCGCACTCAGAACGCTGCTATTGGTGCAATCGCTCGTAAAGCCGAGTAAAGCCGCGTGACAGATCGACCTGTGGCATCTAACATCATTATTGATACTGGGGTCGTCTGAATTCTTATGTCTTACCGCTCAAACGCCGCCGAAGCCTGGCATTCCGATCCGCAGTCTACGGCGGCACAGGCGGATATACCGCTGGATTTGCTCCCGCCGTCGAACCTGACGCAGCCGCTCTGGAGGTCGCTGGCCGGTAATCTGCGCGACACCTTTGCGCCGGAGAAGTTGCCGCCGCTGGAGCTCACGTCGCGGCCGGTGAATGTCGGGCTGTTACTTGGGGACCGTCTGCGTCTGCCGTGGTTTCGCACGGTGTTCACCAACATAGGAGACGTGATCTCGCCGGAAATTCTGCCGCCGCTGGAACTGGAATCGCGGCCCGTTGATGTCGGTGAACTGATCACCGATCAACTGAGCCACTTCTGGTGGGGCTCGCTGCTGAGGAATCTGGCCGATCGTGTCGCACCCGAAACGCAGCCGGCTCTGAATCTGACGGCCAAGCCGATTCTGGACATTATTCCGAAGTCATGGATCCTGCTGCCGCTGTGGTCGGAAGTGGTGGACACGCCGAAAGTGTTTTACCCCGACAAGCCGAAGCCCGCGGATGCCTCGAGGACAGTCAATCTGCAACCGGTGGCGCAACCGGGGAAGCGGGAAGCGCTCGCAGAAGCTCTGGTAAGGGAACCCACCGGCACCGACTTGCTGCGCGACCTGCGCCGGTCGCGGATTCGACAGCGCATCTGGGTTGGACTGGCAGCCGTGCAAGTTCTCTACTTGTTTTGGGGTCTTCTGACTGGATTGTTTCACGCATACATCTTGAGGTCCTAGCCCGCCGCGCGAGGACGCCCGTCGCTCCACTAAACCTTCAAGCTTACTGTCTTAAGCCCATCCAGCCTTCGGCAATCACCATGGAATTTCCGGGATTGCGGGCATCGTACTTCACTGAGGTCGGCAGGCCGAGCCGGCAGGAATGCAGATTGATCCACTGCCGCAGATAGGTGACGTCCTGCGAGGCTTCATAGGAAACGCCGGCTACGTCGTACTGGTAAATCAGCATGGTGGCGGGGCGGTTGACGGCAGTCGTGATTTCCTGCACATCAATCACTGTGCCGTCGGTGATGCGTCCTACGGTATTCAGCCAGGTGCGGCGTTCGAGTTCGACATCATTGGCATTCTTGGGTTTGCGGCGCAGAAGGGCATAACTCGCGAGGGCGACGCCAATTATGCCCAGCGCCAGGGTATAGAGACGAAGCGAAATCATTGGTAAACGGAACCTGAGCCTTTCAAAGTACTTTCAGCATAAGCTGGAACCTCCGTCGCCGCCAAGGGCACCAAGGTGCGGAAGCGTGATCCCTCATCCTGTGGCCGGGGTGTCGCCGGGCGGGACGCCCGGCTCTCCACTAACAAAGACAGACGAGCTGGGACTGCTCATTATTTTGAAACGGAAAGTTTGACAAATTTTGACAAGAAAGATTTGACAAGAAAGTGACAGTTTGTTGACAATTCGGCGGCGCCGCAGGTCTAGATTTCTTGTGCGTCGGGCCGCGGCTTCCGAGCTGAGTTTTCTGAACTCAGTCTTCCGCACCCCGTTTTCTGGACCCGGTTTCCTGGCGACGGCTTCAACGAGCTTAACGCGCCCTACGACGCCAAAGTAGTGGGCGATTATACGGGGCTAACGGCGCCGTAGTGATGAGTTGAGTCTCGGGGAACAGGGGCTGGTCCCACACCCGGCCCCTGGTTTTTTCTTTGGCTAAGTGCGGCCTTGGCTCCGGTTTTGGTAGTCGCGCCAGGGAGTCAGCACTTTGTACCGCGGGGTCGCCGTGACGGTTTTCTTGGTCGAAGCCAGCAACTTTCGCTTGATGAGCCAGCTGACTGCGGCCTGCGCCGAGCTTTTTGACACTCCAATGCACTCAGCAATCTGCCGGTAGCTGGCCTCGACCACATTTCCTTTTCGCTGTTCTTTTCCCTGCTCCTTTTCTTGCTCTTTTCCCTGCTCGCGGGTAAACCACAAATAAACCAGAAAACTCACGACGCGGCGGTCATGGCCGACGAGGTCGCGCATCAAGACGTCGATCACGTAGTCGTCTATCGTAATCATCTGTCACATCCATTGGGCTGAATCCTGCTATACCGACTGTCAATATAGCATCAAATGGGCGATTGCATCCGCGCGCTCTCTTTTCTATTCTCGTCTTCTCTCGTCTTCGGGTTATCGACCGGCTTCACTACTTTTGAAGGAGATCAAAAAATGATTCGTGGTATCAAGTTTGCTTGTGTTCCAACGCGCGATCAGGATCGCGCCTTGAAGTTCTTCACCGAAAAACTCGGCTTTCGCGTAATGACCGACCAACCCTTTGGAGCGCAGCGCTGGATTGAGCTGGGCATCCCGGGCGCCGAATCGCAGCTCGTTCTGTTTACTCCGGAAGGGCACGAAGACCGCATCGGCGGATTTCAGCCGCTCGCGTTCTGGACTGATGACGTGTTCGCCACCGCCAAGACGCTGAAGTCCAAGGGAGTGGAGTTTGCGGTCGAACCGAAGAAGGAGCCTTGGGGCACGACGTCTATTTTCAAGGACGCCGACGGGAATCAGTTTGTGCTGTCGAGCAAGTGAGCTGCGCGGACAGGAGTGTCCGCGCCATACGATCCAGATTACGACCGGCGGCGATAGTAGATGTTGAATTCAAATCCCGGATTCGGGGGAAAGATCTCCGCGATCTTCCGCAACCGCTCTGCCATCGGAACCGGCGCCAGCAGCGGATAGTCGCGCTCGCGCAGATCGTAGTAATCGACGTCCAGGTAGAGCGAGAGCAAGTAAATCGAAATCGCGTCCGCGAAGCTGGCGGCCAGATACTCGTTCCTGTATTTCTCCTGCTCCGGACCGTTGGCGGTAGCGAACTTTCGCGCCTCCCAGGCGTCGAGCGAAGTTTCTCCGCGCACACCGGACTCCACTTGCTGCCAGGCCAGGTCGGCGAAATTCTGGGACACGCCGGCGCGTTCGACCAGCGCGTGCCCGACATTGATATAGAACTCGAAGGCCACCGAAAATTTGTCGTCCATTAAGCGGGTCGAGATGAAGACGCACTGCGCATCGCCCAAATTCAGGTTGCGATGGCAAACCGCGTTGTCGCTGAGCACAACATCATAGCGGTCCGCAATCACAGTCTGATCGCCCTGAGTCACGGTGAGGGGCACGAAGTAGTAGGCTTTCCGAGTGAGCGCGGCCGCCACCGACACCGGCACTGCCGCAATCATGCGGTCGAGATCGTTGTCGGCAATGGTGATCTCGCCCGAGCGGGCGTAGCAGATGCCGTTCGGAGCTTGTGAAACCGGGCTGCTTTGCACGATCTCCGCGGGGCTGCGGGTGATCGCGGAGGCGCTTTGCGGCATGACGATATTGTAGCGTAGTCGGGGTGCGAGAACTTCGGTGTTCACTTCCCGGGAGGGACGCGCTCCCTTGCCCCGTAAGGTCTTGCGCCGTGGTTTTGCCTTGCCCGGTAAGGTCCAATCTAAGGTCCGAGCGGCCCCGCAATCTTTGTGCTTGACATATTCCCATATAGGTATATGATCTGCAAATGGCCCGGGCAGCAACTACTTCCGATGCGTTCAATGCTGTGGCCGAGCCGCGGCGGCGGGAGATCCTGAATTACCTGGCGCTCGCGGAGCGGCCGGTCGGCGACATTGTGGACGGACTTGGTCTGGAGCAGCCTTCGGTGTCGAAGCACCTGCGTGTGCTGCGGAAGGTTGGGCTAGTGAGAGTGCGTCGCTACGGGAGGCACATGCTGTATCGAACGAACGCTGAGGCAATCCGGCCATTGCACGAGTGGACCAAAACATTTGAACGTTTCTGGGCGCACCAACTGATTCGGGTCAAAGAGCGCGCCGAGGCGAAGAGCAAAGAATCGGAAAAGCAGTGAAGACAAAAAACGAGGAGGAAGTGATGAGCACGATTTCGACAGCACCTTCTGCGGGATTAAGTATCGAGAGTTTGATATTAACCATAACCCAGGAAATCCAGGTGCGGGCGACGCTAGAGCAGACCTTCGCGGCTTTGCTTGAACAGATAGGGCCGGAGAATGACACGCCGGAGGGCAAACCGATGCCGATGAAGATCGAGCCCTGGCCGGGAGGAAGATGGTTCCGCGATCTGGGCGAGGGCAACGGGCATTTCTGGGGGCAGGTGCAGGCGATCAAGCGCCCAACGTTGCTTGAGATCACTGGGCCGTTGTTCATGTCGTACGCAGTGGTTTCGAACCTACAGTACCGGTTGAGCGAGGCCGACGGCGGCACGTTGATCAAGTTTCACCACAAGGCAATGGGAGTGATTCAGGACGAACACCGGCAGAACGTGGGAAAAGGCTGGGGGCACATTCTGTCGCGCATACGCGCCCGAGCGGAAGCCGGTTCGAAGTAAGAACGCTCAAGGTAAGAACGTTCCAGTTAAGAGCGTTCCAGTTAAGAACAGGGAGGTGGTATGTGTCCAGCATGCATAGCAAGCGCAGGATGGCTGGCAGGCGGCGCGATGTCGACGGGCGGATTGACGGCGCTGCTGGTGAAATTTTTGAGCCCGAACAAAACGGCGAAGTTAGAACAAAGGAGAAAAGAAGATGGCGACGACGAGGAACGAAAACTTGAATGCGAAAGTAGTTTCACCAGCGGAATGGCTGGCGGCGCGCAAAGAATTGCTGACGAAAGAGAAGGAGTTCACGCGGCTGCGCGATGAACTGAGCCGGCAGCGGCGCGAACTGCCGCGGGTCAAGGTCGAGAAGCAATATCTCTTCGGCAGTGCAAAGGGCAAGCAGACATTAGCGGATCTGTTCGACGGACGGAGCCAGTTGATTGTGTATCACTTCATGTTCGGTCCGGGCTGGAAGGAGGGTTGTCCGAGTTGCTCGTTCCTGGCGGATGGATTCGACAGCGCCCGCATCCATCTGGCGCAGCGCGATGCCACGCTGGTCGTGGTTTCGCGGGCTACCTTGCCGGAGATCGAGGCTTTCCAGAAACGCATGGGATGGCAGTTCCCATGGGTGTCTTCGTTCGGAAGCGATTTCAACTTCGACTATCACGTTTCCTTTTCGAAGGAAGAGATCGCGCAGGGCAAGTTGTACTACAACTACGAGGTGACGAAATTTCCGTCGGAGGAAGGTCCGGGCGCGAGCGTGTTCTATAAGAATCGCGAGGGCGACATTTTCCACACGTATTCCACGTATGCGCGCGGGCTCGACATTCTGCTCACCACATACAACTTTCTCGACCTCACGCCGAAGGGCCGTGATGAAGAAGCGCTACCCCATACCATGGCATGGGTTCGCCATCATGACCGCTACGGCGATGCAAGAATTGTCGATGTGGGCAAGCTGACTTCGGCGCCGGCGGCGCAACGATAAATTTCAACCGCAGTTGTTGCCGCAAGAGTGAAAGGAGCGCAAAGATGACAACCAGGATGTTCCCGTTCCGGTGATCTATGGGCGCAGCGCGGACGAGAATCCTTTTGCCTGAACCGTGAAGGTGCGGATTCATGGTCGCGATGGTCCGGACTGAATGGTGTAGCCTAGAGGCATGGCGAAGGCGAGTTCGGACGGGCCGCGCTGGATTGGAATTCCGGCGCGCGTGTTCGCGGTCACGTTTCTGATTACTCTGCTGTCGTTCGCAGTCGCGCTGCTGCTCAGTATTGTGGGGATCGTGGTGTACTCGCAGGTGAAGCACGTCGCGCCCAACCTGACGTTCGCGTACCGGCACATCGCGTTTCCGTTCGCGATCACGGCGGGTGCGATCGTGCTGGTGCTGTCGCTAGGGATGGAAATTCGGAACTACCGGCAGCGGAAAGCGTTGGCAGGGATCGAGCGCGTGAGTTGAAGATGGCTGAGTCCAAACAAATCGTGCCACGGATTGCCATTCCCGTGCCGCATTCCGGGGATTCCGAGAGCGACCGCGAGTATGCCGGGCGCGCGCTGCCGCAGTATGAAGCTGCTGTGCGCGGTGCGGGTGGAGAGCCGGTGCGCATTCCGTTGGACCTGACACCGGTTCAGATAAGGAAGCAGATCGAGCGCTGCGATGCGGTTCTGTTGCCCGGCAGCCGGGCGGATGTTGATCCGCAAAAGTACGGCGCGGTGCGCCACGAAAAGACGGCCACGGCAGACGCGAAACGAGACATGGTGGACACGCTGCTGCTGCAGGATGCTTACAACCTACATAAGCCCGTGCTTGGTATCTGCTACGGGCTGCAGTCGTTGAATGTCTACCGGTCGGGGACGCTGGTGCAGGATATCAAGTCGGCGGGCAGTAAATCGGGAATCAATCACAGCGCGGGACGGACGGTAGCGAACGCGCACACGGTAAAGATCGAGCCGGAATCACGGCTGGCGGAGATTGTGGGGGCTACTGTTGGCGCTGACGGCCGGAAGACGGTGGCGGTGAATTCTTCGCATCACCAGTCCGCCGACGCTGCGGGCGAGGGCCTGCGCGTAGTGGCGCGCTCCGCTGAAGACGGAATCGTCGAAGCTCTGGAAGGAACTGCTCCCGGACATTTTGTGCTGGCAGTGCAGTGGCATCCGGAGCGGAGTGTGAACGATGGGCCGGATGTGGCGGAGTCGGCGCACGCGATTTTCCGCGCCTTCATTGAGGCAGCGCGAGTGAAGCATGCAGAACTGGCGAGAGAGTGTGAGTCGGCCAGTAGCTAATGGATCGCCGGGCGTCCTGGTCCGTCCTTCTCAAGCGTCTGCAGCATCGTGGCCGGGCGGGACGCCGGGCGCTCCACTACTTCTGTTTCAGCAAGACCACCACATTTGCAATGGCGGCATTTTCGGTGCCCATGCCTTCCGGCGTTTTTGCTTTGATTCCGACACAGTCCGCGGGAATTCCGCACAACTTGGCGATTTGTTGGCGAATGGCGTCGGTGTGCGGGCCGATTTTTGGAGCGGACAGGATCAGCGTGGAATCCAGATTCACGAGTCCGTAGCCCGCGGTCTTGACGCGCTTCAGCGCCTCGCGCAGAAACACGGCGGAGTCGGCGTTTTTCCATTGCGCATCGGAAGGCGGAAACAGCGATCCAATGTCGGGGCCGGCGATGGCGCCGAGCAGCGCGTCAGTGATCGCGTGCAGCAGGACGTCGCCGTCGGAATGGCCGCCGAGACCTTGGTCGTGCGGCAGAGCCACGCCCCCGATTTTGAGCGGAATGCCGGGTTTGAATTCGTGCGAGTCCCAACCGTAGCCGATGCGCATTTCAGGTTTCAAGATTTTGATCCAGTCGTCCGGGTCTGGCCCGCGGGGGCTAAAGCCCGAGTGTTTGTGGTCCTAAGCGGCACGGCTGAAGCCGTGCCCTTCCCGTTCGTACTCGCCCATAGTTCTCGGATAGCCCCTAGACGGGGCAAGCCCCGTCTCTACACGAGTTTTTCCGCAAGCTGTGAAGCCGTGGCCTTCCCAAAACCGATTAGCTGGTTTCAGTTTTTAGATAGAACTCTGCCAGTTCCATATCGGCTGGCGTCGTGATTTTTATATTGCGCGGCGAGCCCATGACGACTACGACGGGCAGGCCTGCGCGCTCGATCAGTGAGGCTTCATCGGTGCCCAGGAAGCCGTCGGCTACGGCGTCGTCAAAGGCTTTCTTCAGTATGCTGTAGCGAAAGCCTTGCGGAGTTTGCGCCATCACAATGCTGGCGCGCGGGATGGTTGCTTTGATGAGCGCGCCGTCTGCGATTCGTTCCACCTGTTTCACCGTATCCACGGCGGGCCAGCCTGCGATGGCGGCTCCGTGTTTGTGCGCCGCCTGGATCACGCTGCCAATGATTTCGGGGCTGACAAACGGGCGAACCGCATCGTGCACCAGGACGATGTCTTCCGGATCGGCCGCAGTGCAGGCCAGCGCACTGGCCACCGAGTCCTGGCGATGTTCGCCGCCTTCGACCATCTGCAGGCGCTTTGTCAGGATTTCCGGGTACTGCTTTTCAACCTGGGTGCGAAAGCCGGCAATTTCGTCCTTGCGCAGAGCGATGATGATTTCGTAAACGGCTGGGGCGGCGGCGAACTTACGCAGCGTGTGGACAAGAATGGGCACGCCGCCGATTTCTTTGAATTGTTTGGTGGGCGCTTTTTTCCTGGGCTTTTCGATCGACGGGGCGGCCGAGGGCGGGGCCATGCGCGTGCCCAGTCCGGCCGCCGGGACAATGACAAACACCTTCATAGGGGCGACCAGTATAGTACAGGCTTCGGGGTTTGCGTGATGTCAAGCTGGGATTGTCTCGGCGGCGGCCTGGCGGACCTAATACGGAATGAGGGAAGGGCACAGCCGGATGATTTCGGCTGTGCCCCTTCTCCCGGTTATTGGCTACCATTTCTTGATTTTAGTTTTCGCAGCGGCTCTTTTTACCGCGGCTAAACCACTTAGCGTCCCCTGCTGCTCGATGGGGCCAAGCCATATGCTGAAGGTGTCTTCGTCAAGCCAGAACAACTGTGTGGCACTGGCCTGATAGACGACCACGCTGAGATCAGCGAATACGGTGGTTGGGACCGTAACGACCAACGGATTCGCCGGTGTACTTGACTCAAACATTGTGTAGCGGCCAGTGGTGCTCTCGGGAGGGGTGGTATCCGCAAGCGGAGTTCCCATGAATGTAGTCCCGATGTACCCCGAGTCGCCGCCGCCGAAGAAGTCGTCCGGGTCACCAAGGATTCCGGTCCAGTTCGTCAAAACACCGGCCGCAACCGATCCCTGGCCAACCGCGTCGAATTCGCAAATAGTGCAGAAGTAATCCTGCGCGCCAAAGGCGTAGTTGCCTGTGACGTCGGTCGGGGTGGTGTCGGTTTGCGGAATCAGAACTCCGGTGCCGACGAGAACCGCATCCAAGTCGGCAATCAGAGCGCCTCCTCCTCCGCTCGTGTTGTTCGGATCGCTCAGATTGAGAGCTGGGTCCGTAAAATAGAGCCCCAGGTTGACGACGCTTCCTACTCCGGTGCCGGCGCCCATCGTCAGGCTACTGTATCCATTGACCGCGGTTGTGCCCCCAGTGGGTATGTTCGAAACGGAATAGGTGCCCGCGATGGCCACGCCACTTGAGAAGAAACCCTCTTCATCGTCATCCGCGATACCCGCGAATGTGGCCGGAGTTGCAGTCGAAACCGTAGCAATCGAGCCCGCCGCAGCATAGAGGTCCCCGGATGCGCTGCTTTGGAACGCAAGCACAGAGGGTCCGATCGATGCATTGGTGAAAGTGGCAGTGCCTTGGCCGAAGGCCGAGCCGATGGCCGAATCGGTAAGGTCCACATCAATGAGCCGTAAGGCTTCGGGACCAACGACGTAGTAGTTGAGTGTGTTTGCGATGCCGGTGCCGGTGATCGAGCCGCGCCCGTAGAAATCGGGCGCTGAGATCACCACTCCAGCGTTGATCGGCACTCCCGTTGTTACAGTTCCAGCATCATTGACGTCGAAAAAGCCAGTCAAAGTGGTACCGGTGGTGTCGGTCGCGCCTACTCCTCCGAACACAATGGAGTCATCGAAGGTGTCCACCCCAGTAAGGGTGAAGGCAAAACCCGCGCTGGCGGAAACCGGTGTATTCGGGCTCGTCTGCAAATCCAGGCTTCCACTGGATGTTGCGAACCCATCAAACTCCTCGATGAGCGCGTGATTGTTGTTTACGAACTGGACGGCCAACGTTTCCGTCCCTGCGTTGCCCAATTCCGGGTTGCTTGTGACCAGGGTGAGTGTCCCCTGGCCGTTGACCAGCGACAGCCCGGCAGTTAGTGGTGCGATTGTGTCGGGAAGGGGTTCAGGCGACTGGATCCCAATACCGTCGTTATAGTCTTGTTCGCCGCTAATGATGTCGCCACTCGCGTCAAGGAGCACCGACCCCGTGAGGGCGTAAAAATTCGGGGGAACGGTACCTGCCTCGCCCCCGGTCAGATAGAACGAGTAGACGCCTCCTCCGTTGGTCAAGTTGATGGTGGACCCCGCCGCGGGCAATGTTGAAGCCACCACTCCAAAAGGACCGGGCGCGTAATTGGCTGTGAAGATCGACGAGGTAGCGGTGCCGGTTGAGTCCGTCATATCCGTTTCCGTACTCGCTCCTCCGACGAATGTGCCGCCCGCTCCGTTTGGACCTGGCGAAACCGTGAAAATCACCGCTACGCCGGCGCCCACCGGCGATCCGTTCGACGTCACCGCCGCGGTCAGCGGCCCATATGCTGTGGTGACCGTCACTGTTGCCGCCGGGGTCGCCCCAGTGATCCCTATGACCGGTGGCGCGCTCGACGAACTACTGCAGCCCGTCAGGAAACTTATGGCTAGGAAAACGACTGCAAGGATGCTCAGGTATGCTTTGCGGTTCATAGTACCTCCCCTGTCGATTTCCGGCCTGCACGTTCACGTGCCTGCGGTGACAATGCGAACCCGTGCTCGTTCCGGATGGTATAGACTTCGCCACCCACTTTCACGGTCCGGGTCAGGAAGACTTGCTTATCCTTAATCGTCTTCATGACGCCGGTCACCTCAACTTGCTGACCAGCGGCGACCGGTACGGCGCCCTTGCCCAGCAAAGCGAACCCCCCCAAACTTGCGTCCACTGGACCGGTGGGAGTTGAGAGCAGAATGTGGGAGCCCATGAGCATTCCCTTAGCGGGCTTCGAGAGCACACTTGATACCGTTCCACTCAGCGTGACTTCCTTGCTAATGTCGTAACTTAATGGTCCTTCACTCCTCGTCTCGACCGCCGCGGCTTGCGCCGGAACCAGCAGTCGAGGTGAGATCAAGGAAAGAAGGGCCAACGCGCATAGCCCTATAAATAGATGCTTCATCATCTAGCCTCCAGGTTGAGTTTTAGTTCAGGAGTCCCGATATGGGCCTCTGGACGCGAATCATACTCTTCTCCGCCTGTGGACACAATAGTTTCCCCACAGAACGGGTTAACTTTTTCACTGCATCGAGCGCGGGCGAGATCGAGATGGCCTCTCCATGTTGGTGCGCGGCCTCGATCACATTGGCAACGGAATTAGGCGAGATTAGGGCAGACTGGGCCACTGGCAAGAAATAGAAATAAGGTGGCGCACCGAAGTGCGCCACCGAATTGAACACAAATTGGTAAGAGCTGCTCCTCGGCTACTGTTGCTGGAAGACTCCGAGGGTTAGCTGGTTAATGTCAGTCTCGATCGCAATGTTGTCTCCTGTCGCGTCGAGCAGGTAGTAGTCGAATACGTCGGCCGTGCAGCCTGGGGCGCCTGCAGTGAACAGGGTGCAGGTCGTGAGATCCAGGCCGGTGATGGTGCCGCCGAAGATGCCGTTGGCTGCAGCGGCACCAGTAGTGACGAAGGTTCCGGTTACAGGCGCACCCGTAAATGTTTCGTCCGCTACCGCAAAAAAGTTAAGCCAGTTGACGTCGGCGAATCCACTGATGGTTCCGACTCCGTCAGCCGTAACTGGACCAACCGTGGCGAACGGGCCATCGTAATTGAAGTCCACGCCGCCGGTGCCGAAGCCGTAGGGTCCGGCGAAGGATGCAGCGGTGAATGAACCGGCTCCGGCTTGTTGTGCGCCAGTACCACCAAGGACATCAGTAAGGTCCAAGGTAATCGCCAGGGCATTGCCGTTCCCGTCCAAATAGAGCTGGACGTTATAGCTGATGGTGGCGCTGGCATCGGTCACGCCTTCTATCGTAAAGTCTCCGGCGCCGGCGGAATCCACCGCGTATGCCGGAGCCGTGACCGCGTCGGGATTGAAGGTGTCGGACCCCGTCAGATCGTTGAAGTCGACGAAGCCGCTTACGGGAGCGGGGGAGGCGGTGAGAGTGAGCTGGCCAACAGCTTGCAAAAATCCATTGCCGTCAGAGCCGCCCAAGCCAACTACATAGGTGTTACCAGCAACGGCAGCGTTAGTGAACGTTCCGGTATTCGCTCCCTGGGTGAGGGCGACGCCACCGGTAGTGCACTCAAACCCATCGTTGTTGCCTTCCGTCAGCCGTATGTGATTGGCGTCCACGATGTAGCCATTGAGAGTGAGCTCAGGGAGGACCGTGGGGTTTAGAGTAAACGTGACCCTACCGAAAGCGTCAGGGGTTACAGTAACTGTACTGGCACCGAAAGTCTCACCCTGACCAGCGAGACCTGACTGCTCATCGTTTAGGTCGAAAATGCTACCGGTACCTGAGATTCCCCCGGAGCTGTCGACGTTGATGATGCCGCCGATAGCGATTGAGCCGAAAGCAATGTCTATGCCATTAAGAACGAAGGCATAGCCGCCTGAGAGAGGGCTAGCGGCGGCAGAAGTTTGCGCGTCTAGCTCTCCATTGGACTCAGCCGAAGCGTCGAACTCGGCAATGAAGGTCTTGCCGGTGGTGCTGAGCGGAAGCACGGTACCATTGATAGTCTCGGTGCCGCCTACTCCCACGTCGGGGTCTGTAGAGGTGCAGACCGCCCCGAGGCACGTTACCAGAGTGATCTGCACGTTGCCATCGGCGGTAACGGTTACAGCGCTGCCGGTGGGATTGATCTGGTCGAAGAGATCAGGAAAGTCAATGTCGTTGAAGTCCTGTTCGCCCGCGGTGATCGCCCCGCTGGCGACGGTGAAGGCCCCGGCGACAGTATAAACACTCTCATCGGTAAAGTCCCATCCAGACAGCGAGTATACGTAGTTGCCGTCGGCCAAGGTGGCCCCACCGATGGTAATGGCGGAAGTGCTGGCGGCTATTGAAGTGCCGGTCACGGTTGCGGTGATAACGACGTTGGTCGTGACGAAGGCGGGTGCCGTGTAGGTGACGGCGGCGCCGCTGGCCGTGGTGGGAGCACTAAACGTGCCACAGGCTGTAGTGGCGCAGGTTACGGACCACGTAACGGTATTTGTCGTATTGGTTAAGGTTGCGGTGACGGGGGTAGCGCTGTTGACGGTCAGGGGGCTCGAAACACTACTCAATGAGATCGTGACGGGGCCGGGGCCGCTGCTGCATGCAACCAGCGCGGCAATCATGCCCAGGGTGATCGGAAGAAGAATCAGTTTGCGGAATGTCATCGGGCACCTCCGTTTAGCTTAACCAGGAGTTTGTTTTCGGTTCCGGGACGCTGCGAGCGAGCGGACTGTCCAAGCAGCAGAGCTCCGTTTTTACCGCGCACCGTGACGGTTTTGTCGTCGACGGTCAGTTCGCGGACGAGCAGATAACTCTTCTTCCCGTGCAGTGACGTCATAGCCCCAACGATTTGGACCGGCACTCCTGCGTGCAAGGCCTCTTTTGTTTCCTTGTTCAGGAAAGACCCGACGTGGGCATCGAACTGACCCTGCGGGCCGGCGACCAGCAGATGCATCCCGGCCGGGCTGCCCGCCACGTGCTTGGTGACGACTTTCTGGATGGTTCCATTGAAAGTAATTTCATGCGCCGCGTCGTAGACAGGACCAAAGCCTCGCCCAACACGGGATTCGGGTGCCGCATAGGCACCGAGTGGAATAGCCAAGACCGCAAACAGGGCGGTCAGCAGCCCCGCGATCATTCGAGTGGGTTTCGTCAGACAGTTACGACTCATTGATGGTCTCCTTGGCACAAAGTTTATTGGGATTGGGCGATACTCCGATAGACGGATTGCGGCGACACGCGGTGTTTGCTCTACAGAAGGCGCATGGCGCTACGAATAGCCGTTTTACATTGGCGTCCAAAGTTAGGTTGTCCGGAGTTCCCGATTTGGGCCTCTGGCCGCGAATCATACTCTTCTGGCACCTGTGAATACAACGAATTTTCGAGAAGCCCGTTCCTACCTTGAGTCCAGAAGCTAGTCGGCGGCGCGGTCGGCGATCGCCGAGGCGGGCTTTTTTGCCGTGTCGGAGGCCGGTCCAGTGGTTCCTGTCGCCGGAGGCACGGTCGCCGGAGGTACAGTCAGAGGAACAGTCAACGGTGGCGGCGACGCTCCCCGGGAGTCGTGACGGCTCGTCCCGCGCTCATCCCACTTGCCAAAGATCATCTTGCCTGCGGTAGTCTGCAACACCGAGGTTACGGAGATATCGATGGTCTTACCAATCATCTTGCGCGCGTTATCGACGACTACCATGGTGCCGTCATCGAGATAAGCGACGCCTTGGTTATACTCTTTCCCTTCCTTCAGGATAAATACCCGCATTATTTCCCCGGGCAGAACGATGGGCTTGAGCGAGTTGGCCAGTTCATTGATGTTGAGAACAGCCACGCCCTGCAACTGGGCGACTTTGTTGAGATTGAAGTCGTTCGTGAGGATCTTGCCTTCATACACTTTGGCCAGTTCGATGAGCTTCATATCGACTTCGCGAACGCTGGGAAAGTCATCTTCCACGATCTGTATCTGGACGGAAGCAGTTTTTTGGAGACGTTGCAGGATGTCGAGGCCGCGGCGCCCACGATTGCGTTTGAGCGAATCGGCGGAATCGGCTACCAGTTGCAATTCGCGGAGCACGAACTGCGGGATCACGATCAGGCCATCGAGGAAACCGGTCTCAGCGATGTCGGCGATGCGGCCGTCGATAATAACGCTGGTGTCGAGTATCTTGTAACTCTTCTTGCCCGACTTTTCGCCGCCGAAGATGCCGCCTAGCGCCGCCAGATTGAGCAGGTCGCCTTTGTTAGCGCCGACCGCCAATCCCACGTAGGCCATGATCAACATGACCATGATCTGCAGGAAACTTTGCGTAGGACTGGCGGGGATGCTGTTACGAATGACGAGCGCAAAGAGATAAGCGCCAATGATGCCGAGCACGCTGCCGATGGCGGAGCCAATCAGGCGCTTCAGGCTCATCACTCGCAGCCTCCACTCGAACATGACGATGGCGGCGCCGATCAACAGACCGACGGCAGCAGCATAGTTTGGGGGCAGGCTAAACGGACGAATGAGAAAGCAGATAATACCGATGACGAGGACAAACAGAAAGCGTATGAGTACGATGTCCACGAGTAAGACCTCTCTCGGGGAAGGTACCGCTCGATGCGATTCCCGCCCCCGCTGGTCGCCCAGGGCGAACTATATTATTAAGAGCCCTGCGCCAGCGTTCTATTCACGGAGCTGTAGGAAAAATGAGAATGTGCCCCGTGCCGGTCATAGCCGGAGTACCACAAAAGTATCGG
>Ga0116134_1000126_pt1 | contig 39857 bp, 19 predicted proteins | sample June2015DPH_19_5_FD_89737 | JGI IMG/M metagenome (GOLD analysis project Ga0116134, IMG submission 89737) | Peatland microbial communities from SPRUCE experiment site at the Marcell Experimental Forest, Minnesota, USA - June2015DPH_19_40 | ecosystem: Environmental > Terrestrial > Soil > Wetlands... | reverse complement strand
CCGAGACCCTTACAGCGCCGAGGTCACGCGCGAAATTCAAGCCGGATACTACGGCCGTCCCCTTGATCCTTCCCGCCCCGAAGATCCAATCGACCAACAAGCTTTCGCTTATCCCGCGTACGTGGTTTTTTATTTGGCGCCCGCAATCCATCTTGGCTTTGGCGTCGTGCAAAGAGCATTTTTCTGGATGCTGATCGGCGTGACCTTAGCCAGCATTCCTCTCTGGCTTCGGGTGTTGAGTTGGACGGTCGCTCCTTCGGTCCAGGCCGCCCTGATGGCCTTGACCCTGGGCAGCATGCCTGTACTGCAGGGACTCAAACTCCAACAACTGACGCTGCTGGTTGCCGCCATGTGCGCGCTGGCGATGGCGCTGCTGGTTGCCGGCCGTCCGATTGCCGCGGGTATTCTGCTGGCCCTGGCGACCATAAAGCCTCAACTGGTGCTGCCTCTCGTGCTGTGGCTCGGCCTGTGGAGCCTCGGCGACCTGAAGCGCCGCTACCGCTGGGCAGTTTCATTTCTGATCGTCATGGCTATTCTCTGCGCCGCGGCGGAGTTCTGGCTGCCGCACTGGATCGGGCGTTTTTGGCACGCGGCGGGCGAGTACCGGCACTATACGCGGGCCACTCCAATATTGGAGGTAATTCTCTCTAACCCTTGGGGCAGGCTTCTGGAAGCGTTGTTTGCGGGAGCCACGGCGCTGGTTTGCTGGAAGCTGCGCAAATATCCGGAAAATACCGGCGCGTTCCAATCCTCCACCTGCCTGGTGATGGCGCTGACCGTACTCGCGGTGCCCACTTTTTCTCTCTACAATCAGGTGCTGCTGCTGCCCGCCATCCTTCTTATTGTCCGAGATCGAAGGACGATCTGGGAACGGAACTTCGTCAGCCGCGGCATCCTGATCATAGTTGCCGCAATGCTGGCCTGGCCCTGGCTCTCGAGCACAGTGCTCGGGGGTCTTTCCTTCGTTTTGCCGCAGGCGACGATCGAGCGCGCCTGGGCGATCCCGGCCTGGACCGTGCCACAAATCCCGGTGGGAGTGGCTGCCCTGATGCTGGTCCATTATTATCAGAAGACTTTTACTGCACCGGCGGGGCCGGGCACGTCGTAGAATGCTTGGAGCCCGTGTCAGGCGTTGGCGTGTTGTACTGGCATGTTGTACTGGCATGATGGCCGCAGGAGAGTGGAAGGTACATGTCGGCTTCGTCGCACTCGGGTATATCCAGCATTTTTCCCATCGCGATTTTTGTCCAAGGGAATGATCAGCAGACGCTGTCGCTGAATCACACTCCGTTCACCGTGGGCCGCAAGGTGGATCGCGACCTGGTGATCGCCGACCCGCGCGTGTCTCGCGAGCACGCGACGATCGTTTCAGAAAATGGCGAGTTTTTTGTCGTGGACTTGAGCAGCAAGCACGGTACCTTCGTCAATGGCGAGAAGGTGGACCGGCACAAGCTGCAGCGCAACGACCGGCTGGAATTTGGCGCGCGCGATGTTGCTTACTTGATCTTCCACCCGCTGCACACGACCTCGAATACGGCGCGCGAGTTTCTCAGCCAGATCTCGGGCATTCAGATCGCCCCCGAGGCCAGCGACCTGGAGAAACTCACGCTGTTCATGGAAGCGGCGCGCAAGCTGAACACCATCGGCGTGCTCGATGAAATCCTGGTTACGCTGCTCGAGGCGACGCTCAAGCTGACCCGAGCCGAACGCGGCTACATTTTCCTTCGCGATATCGACGGGACTCTGACGCTCGCCGCCGGGCGGAACTCGAAGGGCGAGCCGCTGCTCGACGACAAGACCATTTCCCGTTCAGTGCTGGAAGGCGCGTTGACCTCGAACTCCGAATACCTGGTCACCGACACCAGTAAGGAACTCGATGTGAAGGAGCGGCAAAGCATCGTCGCCTTCGACCTGCGAACCGTGATCTGTATGCCATTGCGCAAGCCGCTGGTGCAGACCACCCGCGCCGAGCAGCCGGCCGGCGGGGAAGTGATGGGAGCGCTCTATGTGGATTCGCGCTTTGCCTCGCGCGATATCGCCGGCGTAAGCAAAGATATTCTGCGGGCGATCGCGACAGAAGCTGCCCAGTTGGTCGAGAACGCGCGCCTCGTGCAGGCCGAAGAAGCCGGCCGGCGTTATCAGCAGGAACTGTCGATCGCAGCGTCCATCCAGCAGCGTCTGCTGGCGGTGACGCTGCCCGAAGTTCCTTTTGCGCGAGTGAATGGACGCAATTTGTCGTGCAAGGAAATCGGCGGCGATTTTTTCGAAGCGGTGAACACGCCCCAAGGCCTGGCCGTTGTTCTCGCTGACGTCAGCGGCAAAGGAGTTTCGGCCGCTCTGCTCGCTTCCATTCTTCAGGGCATGGTCTACTCGCAACTCATTTCCGGCATGCCGCTGGTGGAGATCGTGGACGCGGTCAATCGCTTTTTCACCTACAAGCACATCGGTGAGAAATACGCGACCATGATCATTACGCGCCTGCGCAACGATGGCGATCTGGAATACGTCAACTGCGGTCATGTGCCGCCGGTGTGGATCTGCGGTAACGAAGTCCTCCGGCCATCGCACGGCAACCTGCCCGTAGGCCTGCTGGCGGACGCGACTTACTCGAGCGACCGTTGTCAGATGAGGCCGGGCGATCGGCTGATCCTGGTGACCGACGGCGTCACCGAAGCGGAGAACGCGCGCGGAGACATGTTCGACAGCGAACGCCTGGAGAGTGTGGCTGGGAAGAGTAGTTCGATGGAGGACGTTTTCGCCGCCGTCGCCGATTTTTGCGGAGGCACGCCACTCAACGACGATTGCACCGTCGTAGAACTGTCTTACACCGGGAACTAAGCTGCGCCCACACTAACCAGGCCCGTCTTCGTAATCGACGTGGCGTCGAGTTCAATATTAACGACCGTAGGAACGAACGGTGATAACCACGGCATTACCGTATCCCCCAATGGGCAATTGGTTTACGTGACCAATATCGACGATCCGTATATTCCGATTATTCAACAAGGGAAGGCCTAGGATCTGACGTACCCCCTAGGAATGTAGGTCACGAACTACGTTCGAGGCTACGCAGGAGGTTCGGTTATGCGTACCAAGATGGCCGCTGCTTCGTTTTCCAACCGGGTGTCGCCAGGCATCGTTCGCTTTTTTCCCTTGTTATGCCTCCTCTTCCTCGCGGCCTCAGTTTCATCGGCGCAGCAGATCGTAGGGTCTATCTCGACAGGACGGTTGTCTGCTGTCCCTGAACGCAGCTGACCAGCAGAGTTTCTCGCCGGCAAGAATGGGAGTTTTGTGCGATTGGCTAGAGTCGCTTCCGGATTGACGATTGAAGAGTCTTGGGTGCGATTTGGGTTTAGATCAGCTTTCATTTGCCGACGACCATATCGAGCCGGAACGGAGGGCTACTCGCCCCACTGCAGAAGCGTCTTTCGTTCTCCGTATCCCGCGGGAGACAGTGTGTACTACCGCACACGATACACTTCGTATGCTTCGCTTCAAACTCTTTGTCTGCACAGTTGGGTGATTGGTCCGCATCTTGCTTCTCAATTTGCAGCGCCGGGTCCACCATTTATAGTTCACTGTCCTGGCCAGAGGAATTATGAAGTGGTCGTCCATCGTGTCCGTGCGTGCGGTCGTCGCGGCCGGGGCAGTTGTGACGCTCGCTCTCGCTGCGTTGGTGGTCTGGCATAGTTCACAGGCAATCCACTCCGCATCCGAGGATGTTCGGGCTGAACGCGAGTTCCGGTTTGTCACGCGGCCCTTGTTACAACCGGTCAATGAGGGCTTCGAACCGATCAGCTCGCCCGCGGTCTTTCTTCAGACCGCCCGGTTCGAGGATCACCTTTATATTGCTGGTCCGGCCGGACTGTCGGAATACACGCCGGAAGGCGCTCTCCTTCATCAATATGCGGTTGGCGGTGAACTGCCGCGTTCGCCGCTGATCGCCCTCGTGACCGGCGTTCTCGCCGACTCGCGCGAGCCTGAACTTATCGTCGCCACTGCCAACGATGGCTTCCTTGCCTTCAACGGCCACTCGTTCCGCCAGATTCTGCCGGCCAGCGCCGACGCCCGCGCGATCACTGCTATCTTGCCCGCTCCTTCAGGGCATCTTCTGTTTGGGACCAAGAAGCGCGGCGTACTGGTCTACGACGGCAAGAAGATCTCTGTTCTCCATCCCACACTCGATGGTCTTTATGTGACTGCTCTGGCTGGGAATGAGTCGGATTTGTGGGTCGGCACTCTGAGCAGCGGCGTGCTGCATTTTCGTGCCGGCGCAACCGAGAGCTTCTCCGAAGCGCAAGGGCTTCCCGATCCCCAGGTGCAGTCGCTGGCAATTTCCGGCGATACGACGTATGCCGGTACAGCCACGGGCGTCGCGGTCTTCAACAACGGCCGGTTCTCGCGCGTGCTCGCTTCGGGAGTCATGGCCACCGCGCTGCTCGCCACGCCCACGCAGCTTTATGTCGGATCGGAAGATCAAGGGGTGATCCTGATTCCGCTCGAAGGCCGCCGGCCAAACCCGAATCAAGGCCCCAGTGCAGAATTGCCGGAAGTGCGCCAGCTTTTCGCGTCGGGCGATGCGGTGTTTGCCGTCGCCCGTAACGGACTTTATCGCATGAATCCCCGCGCCTTCGGATGGCAGCGCGTTCTCGAAACGGGCTCGACCGTCCTCACGGACCGCAACATTTCTGCGCTCGCCGCCGATTCCACCGGACGCCTCTGGGTCGGCTACTTCGACCGCGGCCTCGATCTTCTGCCCGCCGACAGCCGCGTCACCCATATAGAAGATGAGCACGTGTTCTGCGTGAACCGGATTCTTCCAGACGCGAAGACCGGCACCATCGATGTTGCCACCGCCAACGGCCTGGTTCGTTTCGACAACTCCGGAAGCGAGCAGCAGGTGCTGACGCGCGCCGACGGCCTGATCGCCGACCATGTCACTGACGTCGCCGCCTACCGGGACGGCCTCGCCCTGGCCACGCCCGCAGGGCTCACCTTTCTCGACGCCAGCGGTGCGCGCAGCCTGTATGCATTTCACGGACTGGTCAACAACCACGTTTACGCGCTCGGCGTTTCCGGCGACGAACTCATGGCCGGAACGCTCGGGGGCCTGTCGGTACTGAACAAAGGTGACATCACCGCCAACTACACCACTACGTCGTCGAATCTGAAGCACAACTGGATCACCGCCGTCGTCCCTGTCGGCCCGGAGTGGATGGTCGGCACGTACGGCGCGGGCGTTCTTGGCCTCGACCGCTCCGGGCATTTTCGTTCTTTTGAAGTCGGCTCCGGCCCGTTTGAAGTGAATCCCAACGCGATGCTCGTCACGTCGAGCTACGTGCTGGCCGGTACCCTGGGACAGGGTCTGTATCTCTACGATCGCCAATCTGCGCGCTGGTCGACGATTCGCGACGGCTTGCCGTCGTCGAACGTCACCGCGCTCGCTGCCGCTAACGGCTACATCTATGTCGGTACGGATAACGGTCTGGTCCGCATACCAGAGCAAAAGCTGCACCTATGAAAAAACTGTTCTTGCCGGTCCTCATTATTATTATTGCCTTAATCGCGACTTCGGCGCCGCTCTTCGGCGATGCGGGCATCCTCATCCCGCGCGACAAGCAGCAGCCCAATGCCGCCATCCTCTCGCTCGAAGAAATGGAGATTACCGTCCACATCGATAACGGGGATGCGCGTGTCTTCGTGCGCCAGGTGTTTGCCAACCACACCGGCGCAATCGAGGAAGGCAATTACATCTTCGCCTTGCCCAGCCAAGCTACCATTTCTGATTTCGCGACGTGGGACGGCCCCGTGCGTCTGCCCGCGGTGATCCTCGAGCGTAAGCGCGCCGAAGAAATCTATAACCAGCTAAAGCAGCAGTCGATCGACCCCGGCCTCCTCCAGATGGGCGAGCGCGGCTCGGATGAAGCCAAGCGGACATCAGTCTTCAGCGCGCGTATTGTGCCGATTGCTGCGTATGGAACGAAGCGGCTGGAAATCGAGTATCACGAATCCATCCCGGTGGAGAATCTCAAGTCGTATTTTGCGATTCCGCTGCGGCCGGACGCTTATCAGGCGCAGGCGGCGCGCCATCTGAAAATCAATTTCGAGCTGCACAGCGCGCATGCGATTCGCAACTTTCAAGCGCCAGCCAAGACCTTCCCTTTGCAACTCGACAAGGACACTTCCCACTTGGTGCAGGGACACTTCGAAGGGGAGAACGTCAACCTTGGCGAAGACTTCGTCGCCACCTACGATCTCGATCCCGCCGCGTCCGACACGCTGCAACTGCTGACCTATAGGAATCCCATCAGCGGACAGCCGTCGCCCACGGAAATGGCTCCGGTCCGCAGCACCAACGAGCCGGGATTCTTTGAAGCCGAGGCCCTGTCGGGTTTTGGCTCGGCGGGTGCTCCTTCGGCAGGCAATGCGGGCGGAGCGCCCAAAACCGTCATCGTGCTCTTTGATACGTCGCTTTCGATGCAGTGGGAAAAGCTGGAGCGCAGCTATCAGGCGCTGCAAACTCTGCTGCACACGCTGCGTCCAGCCGATCATTTCGGGTTGGTGCTGTTCAATACCGAAACGCAGGTAGTACCAGTCAGCGCCGCCGATGCCAGCAGCGTTCAGCACGCCATTGACGCGGTTCGCGGCAGCCGCCTTCGCGGCGGCACCGATCTGCAGCGTGCTCTCGAAACCGGGCTGCAGCAGGCCTCGGCTCCCGGCGCGGGCAATACTTATCTCGTCATTTTGAGCGACGGAGGCGCGACGCGTGGGCCCATCCAGAATGGCAAGATCGCCTCGTGGTACGCGTCGGCATGGAAGCAGCTCCCCGACACGCAACGCCCGCGCACATACATCCTCGCCGTCGGCGACGACGCCAACCTGCCGCTCTTCCGCATGCTCGCTCGTCAGGATGGCTTGCTCGAACACGTGCTTTCGACGGAGCCGATGGAGTTCAAATTGAACTCGTTCCTCTCCAAGATCGGCCGCAGTCCCATCGGCCAGCTTGAACTCTCGGTTTCACCGGAGTCGGCGGTGGACACGGTTTATCCGCTGCAAGCCGCGACGTTCTCCGGATCGCTCGCCTCGTGGGTGGGGCGTTACCAGAAGCCGCAGGAGAACGTCAGCTTTACGGTTCACGGCGTGCGCGATGGCGCGGCGCTGCAGATGGCGGGCAAGGCCAATCTGCCCAGGGAATCATTCGATCACCCGCAGTTGCCGCGCCTGTGGGCGCGCGCTCGCGTCGATGCCCTGCTCGAAAAGATCGAGCGGGAAGGGGAGGACCAGGCGACCATCGACGAAATCATCCGCCTGGCGCGCCAGTACAAATTTGTCACGCCCTACACTTCGTTTTTGGCCGTGCCTAGGGCGTTGCTTCGTCCCCGCGTCATTCGTCCCGGCGACCCGGTTCTGTGCGTCAAGACCGACGAATCCATCGTCTCCGTGGTCGCGCTGTTTCCGTTCGGACTCGTGCAGCCGCTCCGCTATCTCGCGGCAGAAGATGTCTGGCAGACGCGCTTTCTCGCGCCGACCGACATGCAGGACGGCACCTACAGCGTGCGCCTTATCCTGCGCGATAAAGTTGGCCATACCTATCGCGAGGCGAAAACGTTTGTCATCGCCAGCAAGCCGCCTGTCGTGCAGGTCAAACTCGATCGTAAGCGCTTCCAGCGCGGCCAGACCATCGATTTGAAAGTCAGCGCCTCGGAAAGTACGCGCACCCTGGTCGCTCGGATGGACGGCACCACGCCGGTCGCGTTGCACTGGGACGCCAGAGCTGCCGCCAACACCGGCGCGCTCACCATTCCCGAGCAGGCCATCCCCGGCACTTACAAGTTGATCGTGACCGCTGAGGATATTGCCCACAACATTGGAACCCAGGAGGTGCCCATTGAAGTACTTCCTTGAATCATCGTCGCGGCGCATGCGCCTCGCCGCCCTCTCAGTTTTTGTCGCCGCCATCTTCGGAACGGTCACGGTTGCCGCGCTCGGCGAGCTGCCGTCGTGGATTCGCAACATCGACGCCAGCACCGCGCTCGAGGGTGTCTTCTTCCGCATGATGTCGCTGCCGAACGGGACCGTGCCATTTCGCCGGCCTCCGCGTGAAACGCGTCCGGCGCTCGGCGACCTGATCAAGTCGCAACCGCACAACGCGGACCTTTACTCTCTGCGCGCTCTCGAAGACGAACAGCAGCTCGACTTCACGGCCGCCGAGTCGGACTGGAAAGCGTACGCCGACAATGCTTCCGACAAAATCAGCGCCCAACTCGCGCTTGCCGATTTCTATCACCGCCGCCTGCGCCCAGCCGATGAAATCAAGACGCTCGGGCTCGTGGCGAACGCCGCGTCCATCGCAGCCGAGAAACTTACGGCTCCCGCCGAGCAGCACTCCTGGCAGGCGTTTGAGCGCATCTTCGGTGTGATTCAAGCGCAGGGCATGCCGAAAGAGGCGTCCAGCGCGCAATATCGGGCCTGGATCGCGCGCTACCCCGACCAGCCTTCGCTCTACGCCCGCTTCCTGCAGTTCCTGGTTGCGGAGAAGGATTATTCCGCTGCCGGAGACCTCATTGCCAGTTATCGCAAGCAATTTCCTAACGACCAGATCTTTCCGGTGAAAGCAACGGCGATGGTCGAGTACTGGCGCGGCTCAGTGCGCGAAGGCCTCTCGGTCTACGAGCAGAGTTTCCAGCCGCTGTGGGATCCACAGCTGGTGAAGAGTTACTTCGACCTCCTGCGCGACACGCAGAACCTGCGCAAGTTCCGCGACGATGCCCACGCCGCGCTTCTGGCCAATCCCGAGGACTTGAACGCCACCGCCCGAACTTTTTACTACTACCAGCAACAGGGTAAGACCGACGTCGCGCAGCAAGCGATCGCCGATTTCCGCTTGCACAAGGAAGGCGCAAAGTCCCCGTGGACGTCGCAGGAACTCTATGTCTGCGCGCGGCTGCTCGAAGACATTCATTCCTATCCTGAATCCGCGCGCTATTACTTTGCGCTCTACAACAGCAACGGCATGCCCGACGCGCAAGAGAAAGCTATCGCCGGCCTGACCAGCCTTCTGCTCACCGCGCCCGAAACGCCCATCCGTCTCGGCTCCGGCGAACTTTCCATGTATCGCGATATCGCCACCATGGATCAAGGCCCGGGCTACCTGAACGGGATCCTCTCGCTGATTCTCAATACTATGCAGCCCGCGTCGCAGTACTCCGAGGAAGAGCAGCGCGTCGTGCCGTATTTTCACCGCTCGCGCGCGGCGGAATTGCTGGCCCTGCTCGATGGCAAGTTCCAGAACTCAGCGCAGCGTCCCGCGCTGCACGCGCAACTGCTCGATTACTACGCCGCATCCGGCGAGAGCGACGCCGTCATCCAGGGCGGACGCGACTTCCTCGCGAGCTTTCCCAATGCCTCCGAACGCACGACCATCGCGCTGTTGACGGCCGACGCCTACGCGCGCAAAGGCGACACGAAGAACGAGTTTGCCATCTACGATTCGGTTCTGCGGGAACTCGCAGCGACAGCACAGAATGTCCCGCTCGGGTCGGCCGAAGGAGCCTGGGATTCCGCCAATAACTACACAGCGCCCGCGGCCAACAATGCGATGAATGCACCCGAATCGGCAGGCGACGAAAGCGCGGAAGCCGGCGAAGGCGAGGAAGGTGAGGGAGCCGAAACCGCCGACCAGAACGTAGCTCCGCGCCATCGCGCCAGCGAATCGTTCGAGGTGAACGCAACCGCCAAGCCCACGCAGGCAACCGGCGCGCGTTCGCCCGAGTATGCGCGTGTGCTGGAACGCTACCTGGCGCGCCTGGTGGAAATGAAACAAATCCCGCCTGCGCTCGGCGTGCTGCGCCGCGAAATCGATCGCAATCCCGATGACCCCGGCCTTTACGAGCGCCTCGCCGTTTTCCTCGATCAGAACCGGCTGGGCACCGAGCAGGAGGAAGTCTATCGGCGTGCCATCGCCCGCTTCTCCGACAAGTCGTGGTACCACAAGCTGGCCCGCTATTACCTGCGCTACAAGCGCGATTCCGAGTTCGAGCAGTTGACGCAAGACGCCATCAAGAATTTCCAGGGAAGCGAACTGGAACAGTACTTCTCCAACGTGGTCTATGGCAGTCCGGCGCTCTTCCTGCGCCTGAACCAGTACGCGCACCAACGGTTCCCGCACAATCCGGTGTTCGTGCGCAATCTGCTTTCGGCATATCGGACGCCGCCAACTCGAGATCTCGCCGCGTGGGAAGCGCTCTTGCGGCAGCACTGGTTCGAGGAACCCGCACTGCGCAACGAGTTCTTTGAGTATCTTTCGCGCACCGGCAAACTGGAGTCCGAACTCGGCGCCACTCGCCAGAGCGCGCCCGACGCCGCCAGTTGGGAGAAGAATCCCGCGGCCGCCGACTTTCTTGCCTACGCGAACCTGTGGCGCTCTCATTTCGAAGAAAGCGCGCCGGTGCTGAAGTCTCTCGCCGCACAGTATCCGGCAGAGGCGGAGATCGGGCACACCGCATCGTCGGTCTTCCGCTCGCTCGCCTACTTTGAACCGGCGGACACTGCGATTGCCGCCAAGATCGAAGACAACCTGCTGCAGGCTAACCCCACCGACACCGAAATCATGGCGCGCATCGGCGACATCTATGCCGACCGCGAGCAGTTCGCGCAGGCTGCGCCATACTGGGAGCGCATCCCGCAGGTTGCTCCAGGCCAGTCTGGAGGCTACCTCGAAGCCGCCACCATTTATTGGGACTATTTCGATTTCGACAACGCCATGCGCCTGCTGGGCAAGGGCCGCGACCGCCTCGCCCAGCCAAGCCTTTACGCCTACGAAGCCGGGGCTATCTACGAGAACCAGCGCGACTATCCGCCCGCGATCGACGAATACGTAAAGGGTGCCCTCGGCGGCGCTGCCGAATCGTCGGCGGAGCTTCGGTTGCTCGAACTGGCGCGACGGCCGAAATTCCGCGACCTGGTTGATCAGAGCACAGCTAAGCTGGCTCCGCCGCCGAATCCATCCATGCCTGCGGTCTATCTGCGCGTAAAAGTTCTTGAGGCGCAGAATCGCAAGGATGAGATGGCGGCCTTTCTCGACTCCATCGCCAACGGCACCACCTCCATTGAGCAGGCTGAGGACATCGAGACGCTGGCGCAGCAGAAGTCGCTCGAACATGTTCGCCAGCACGCGCTTGAAAAGCAAGCCTCGTTGACCACCGACCCGGTTACGCGGCTGCAACTGCGGTATCAGCTGATACGACTCTACGAGAGCCGCAAGGATCTCACCGCTGCCCAGAAAAATGTCGAGGCTCTCTACCACGACAATCCGAAGATTCTCGGGGTCGTGCGCTCGACCGTCGATTTCTACTGGCGCATGAAAATGCAGCCGCAAGCGATTGCGGTGCTGCTGCAAGCCGCGAAGGACGCCTATCCAGTGCTCAGTACGCAGTTCACCTATGAAGCGGCGCGCAAGGAAACCGACGCGAAACAGTTCCAGCAGGCACGCGATTTGCTTGCCGGATTGCTGAAAGACTCCCCTTACAACGGCGAGTATCTCGCCGCCATGGCTGACACTTACGCGCAGGCTGGCGACGACAAGGGTCTGGAGCAGTTCTATCAGGACAAGATCGCGCTTTTCCGCAATGCGCCGCTGCCCGCCGACGCGCGCAAGGCGCAGATCGCCACCCTGCGACGCGGACTGATCCCCGCGCTTACGCGCATGAACAACTATTCGGGCGCGGTCGATCAATATATCGAACTCATCAACAATTTTCCGGAAGACGATACGCTGGTCACCGAGGCCGCACTCTACGCGCTGCGTTATCAGCGCCAGCAGCAGCTTACGGACTTCTACGCCAAGACCGTTGCCCAGTCTCCGCGCGACTATCGCTGGTCGATGGTGCTGGCCCGCACCCAGACGAATCTCGAAAACTATCCTGCCGCTATCGATACCTACGCGAAGTCGATCGCGATTCGCCCGGACCGCGCCGATCTCTACACGGCGCGCGCCGGACTCGAAGAGCGCTTGATGCGCTTCGACGAAGCTGCCGCCGACTACGAGCGCATCTATGAGCTCGCCTACAAAGATCCGCAGTGGATGGAGAAGGCCGCCACCGTGCGGGCGCGGCAGGGCAAGACGAAGGAAGCAGTCGCTGCGTTGCAAGCGGCGCTGATCGAAGGCCGTCCCGAAAACGCCGGCAATTACTTCGAAGTCGCGCGCCGGCTGGAAAGCTGGGGAATGCTTGACCAGGCACGTAGCTTTGCCGAACAGGGCGTGAACAAAGCCGGAGCTGACCTGCTCGCCAGCTCCGAACACCATCCCGGGGCGCGCATCTACGTCCGCATCATGACGCGCCTGCGCCAGCACGAACAGGCGTATGCCACGCTCCAGAAGGCGCTCGCCGATTCCACTGCCACTCTGCCCGTTCTGAAAGAGCAGGTCGAAAAAGAGGGAGTCACGGGCCTCACCGATGCCCAGTGGCGCGAGCACCAGCGGCTGCTCCGCATGGAAACCGCGCGCAACGGGATGACCGGGGCTTTGCAGGAATTGGGCAGTGCCGCGAACCTCTATTTCACTCCCGAAGAGCGGCTCGCCTTCGCGCATTTTGCCGAGTCGAAACGAACTGGCATGAATGCCGCCGATCTCGAGAAATTCGCCATCCCGCTCGTTGAGAGCGCCGCTCTTGCCGATCAGGAAGCACATTGGCGTTTTGATTTGATCATGCAGCAGGCCGGGATGCCGAATTTCTACAGCAACGTGCGTCCTTTCGTTGACTTGCAGCGCCGCCGCGGCCGCTTCGCCGAACTGGCTTCGCAGATGGAGCAGTTCGCGCGAGCCGTTCCGCCAACGCAGCAAAGCACACCCTTGCTTGACGCTGCCGACGCCTATCGTTCCGCTGGCGACGAACAGAACGAACTCCGCATCCTGTCCAATTTCTCCAACGGTGGCCTCGACATCACCCGCTCGCAGCGCTACTTCCAGTTGCTGCTGGCGAGACAATCTCAGGAACTCGTCCGCTACGCGACGAATTGGCACAGTCCCTACAGCCAGCAGGCCGCCGATTACATCGTCGCGCACGGCAGCGCGCAACTCGCGCACACGGTCGTGCAGATGCGCGGACAAGCGCGCCCGGCGGTCTGGACCAAATCCTACAACGCTCTTGTTGGCCTCTATTTCTCCGAACCCACGCCGGAAGTCAACAACGCATTCCTCGCCGCGCTGGGTGACGATCCAATCGGCGCACGCCTCGCCAAGCCCGTCGATCGCGCGCAACAACTCGCCGGCAATACCTGGTATTACTACGGCTCGCGGTATGGCGAATATCTCGGCATGTCGAAGCTCGGCAATCCTGAGGATTACCTGCCTGCGATTCTCGAGGAGAGTCCGGCGAGCGCTTCCGGATACATGACCCTCGCCGACTACTACGTCAGCGCGGGTGACACCAGGCACGCGATCGCCGAGTACGAGCACACGCTCGAACTTTCTCCCAACCGCCCCGACGTGTATGACAGCCTGGCCGTTGCGTACTACAAGCAAGGCGACCGCGTTGCGGCTCTCGCGCAATGGAAGCTGGCGTTTGCCACACTGTCGAAGCAGCTCGACAGCAAGCGGGTTCCTGAGAGTTTCTGGCGGGACTTCGGTCGCACCTGCGATCAACCGCGCACGCGGCATCTCTTCGCGGAACTCAAGCCCGATGTGGATGCGATCGTTCGTACGTATCTCCGCCGCAATGGAACGTGGCTCTCGAATGCCATGCTGCAACCCGCGTACTCCGCAATCGGGGACCCAGCGTCTGCGACAACTTGGTTGCTCGACGTTGCCGCCTCGGCGCAGGATCCGGCACACGTCCTGGGCGATGTTGCCGATGCTTCCTGGATTCCGCTGACACAGCGCGCCGCGATCTATCAGCGCATTCTTCAGTTCAAGGAAGACGCGGTCGGAAAGCATACCGGCTTCGAGCGCGAATATGCCGAGCAGGAGCTGGCTTCGTGGCAGGTGCGCTGGATTCGCTATCTGGTTCGCACCAAACAGTACCAGGCGGCTGCGTCCGCAATTGCCGCGCTCCCCAAGGAGACTCGCGACGCGCAAGCAGCCACGCTGGTTCCGCTCGATCTTCGAGTCGCCGCGCAGCTTGGCACGCTTGACTCGATGCTGACCGCCTATCGTGCGGAGCCACAGACCGCGCCCGCGCCGGAACTTCTGCGCAATGCGGCCCGTCAGCTGTTTGAGGCTGGCGATAAGCAATCGGCGCGCAAGATTCTAGAACTCGTCTTTGCCCGCGAGATCGAGGGCCATAATCTGGTGGCCACCAACTTCCTCGGCCTCGCTGAAATCCGGCTTGCTGCGGGCGACACGGCCGGCGCGCTCGACCTGTTGCGCCGGCTGGTCGTTGTCGTCGGCAATCCGTTTGAGAACCTCGATCCGGCGGCCGCCCTGCTGGAGAAAACCGGCCACAACGCGGAAGCCGTCGAATTCCTCGACCAGCTTGTGAGGTCCGCGCCCTGGGAACCTTCGTACCGCCTGCGCCTCGCCAAGGCGAAACTCGCCGTCAAGGATGCTGCAACCGCTCAAGCTTCAACCCAGACACAAGAGTCGCTCGCGGCGATTGCCTCTGGTCCATCCACTCCCTACGGCCTCCGCCTGAAAGCCGCCGTCGCGCTCGCTGGCCGTCCGCATTCCGATCTCGGCAGTGGCGAACTCAATCTGCTTGCCGGACCTGCTGCCGCGATCACCACCGCTGCGGCCGACAAGTTCTACTTCTACGACGCGCGCATACGGGCCGCGCAGAATGTCTCCGACACGAGCACCAGGATTCAGTTGCTGAGTCACTGCGTCATCGATTTCCCGCGCCGCGACGAAGCTCGCATCCCGCTGTTCCAGGCTGCGGTTGCCGCGCAGTCCAACGAATACGCGCTGGGAGTCATGGAGCCTCTCTTTCAGACGCAGTTCTTGCGCACGTATGTGCCCGAGCGCGGCGCAGCCGGAACCGAAGAAGAACAGATCGTCAGCTCGGGCGACGACGAAGATACGAGCGGCGAATCCAGCGCGCCGGCAACCGCCGCTGCGAAACTGTCGCGCGCCCAGCAGGCACAGGTCGCGCAGATGATCGGCGACACGATGGTCCGCCTCAACCGCCTCGCGGATGCAGTCTCCTACTACCAGACCGCGCGGCAACTCGAGACCGCCGCCGCTGTCCGCAAAACGCTCTCCCGCAAAATTACCGACGCAAAAGCATCGCTGCGCATTCAGCAGCAAAACGCCGCACGCCAGCCGATTCTGCATGAACCGCTCGAACAGGACCGCGTCGTTCGGCCTCAACTCATCGCGCGCGTCACTCCCGCGCCGAAAGCCGCAACTTCGAAAGGAGGCGTGAAGCAATGAAGCGCTTCTTCATCCTCTCCGGTATCGCCCTGGCCTGCGCCGCAATCGGCTGGATCACGTATCTCGCCGCCGCGCCTGCGCCCCCGCCGCTCTCGAAATATGTGCCCGCGGGACCGCTCGTCTATCTGGAGGCGAAGGACTTCTCCACGCTGCTCAGCGACTGGAATTCTTCTCCCCAGAAGAAGCAGTGGCTCACGAGCGACAACTACGAAGTCTTTTCGCGTTCGCGCCTCTTCCTGCGACTGAAAGGCGCCAGCGACCAGTTCGCCGCCGCCGCCGGACTTTCACCTGACATGAACCTCCTCTCCCAAGTTGCCGGCGAACGCAGCGCTTTCGCGCTTTACGATATTGGCAACCTGCAGTTTCTCTATATCACGTACCTGCCGTCGGCCAAGTCCATGCAGACCACGTTGTGGCAAACGCGCTCGAAGTTTGAGCCGCGCAGCGCCGGGGGCGTGGACTTCTATCTGCGCCGCGATCCTCAGTCGCAGCGCGAAGTCGCGTTCGCGGTCTCGGGAGACTACTTGCTGCTCTCGACGCGGGAAGATCTGATGGCCGGCGCGCTGCAACTGATGGCTGGCAAGCAGGACCGCACCGTCGAGGGTGAACAGTGGTGGGCGCAAGCGACCGCATCGGCCGGAGAAGCCGGCGATCTCCGCATGGTGCTCCACCTCGAAGAACTTGTTCCCAACGGCTATTTCCGGACTTATTGGGTGCAGCAGAATATCACCGACCTGAAACAATATTCTGCGTCAATCTCCGATCTCTTCCGCTCCAGCAAGCAATATCGGGAAGAGCGCGTCCTGATCAGGAAAGAAGAGCCGAAGCAAGCGTCTTCGTCCGATGGCGCGGTGGCTGCGGCCGAAGTTGTACGCTTCGTGCCCGGCGACGCGGGTGTGTACGAGGCTGAGGCAAACCCGACCTCCGACGCCAACTTCGCTTTGCTTGAAACCAAACTCCTGGCACCGCATTTGGGTCCGGCGTCACCGTCGCAGGTCGCGCCGCAGGTGCAACTCACTTCGGGAGAACAAGGCAGCGGCTCCGATCTCGAAACGCGCATTGACCTGGCCCCCGCCGAGCGCCCTGCTGCTCAACAATCGGTCTCTGCTCTGAAAGAGCTGCTCGACAACACTCCTTTGCTGGCATCCCTTCAGGTGCAATCGACTACGCCCGACCAGGCAGGCGTGTTCGTCCGGATTCACTCTGCTGTAGTGTTGGTCGCAGGAACAGAGTGGAACCAAGACGCTGTCCACTCCGCGCTCACCGATTTCGTTCGTCCCGGTCTCACCGCCAGCCAACTCGGTGTCGGGTGGCAACAGAAGTCGGGATACCAGGAACTTGATGGGTTGTGGCCGTTGGTCGCGTCGGTTCGCGGCAAATACCTGTTGGTCAGCGACGATGCCGCGTTGGCGGAAGCCATCCTCGCAAATTTCAGCCGTACGTCCGACCGCAAGCCTGCCGATCTGCTCGCCGGATTCAATCATCAGCAGGAGCGTGCCAACTTTACGCGCTTCTCGAACGTCGTCGACCGGCCGAACGCAACGATTGTCAACGCCGAGAACCGCAGAGGCGAGCCGCAGTTCTTCTCCAATAACATGGCCAGCCTCAGCTCAACGTTAGCCGCAGTTTCGGGCGAGAAGATCGAGGTCCGCTCCGAAGGAAACAATGAAAGGCAGACCGTGATTTACGAATGGGCTCAATAAGGCAAATCACGCTGCTCGCGGGTGCTTTGCTGCTGGCGCTGCTTCCGTCAAGCGGGCGCGCTGGGGCCGCTGCGCCCGATCGCGCCAAAGACGCGGAGTCGAGCCTGTTTGCGCAATCCGCAGCAGAAACGCTGAACCGCGATTTCCCCAGCCGCGACATTTCTTTCCTCTTGCTCGACGCTCGCACCGGTCGCGTGCTCACGTCGCGCTGGGAACGCATCGACTCGCCTATTCCGCTGGGTTCGCTCGTGAAACCCTTTACTGCGCTGGCCTATGGCGAGCAGCACGATTTCCACTATCCTGCGCACATCTGTCGTGGGACCGCGACCGGATGCTGGCTGCCTCGCGGGCACGGTGAAATCGGACTCACTTCGGCGATCGCCTACTCCTGCAACTCGTACTTCCGCATGCTCACCGCGAATCTGATCGCTGCGGATGTCGCGCCGATTGCGGCGCGCTTCGGGATCGAGCCTCCGGACCGCGATGCCACCGGTCCCGCGCTTGCCGGAATTGGCAGCCGCTGGCGAATTTCTCCGCCTCGCATGGCGCGAGCCTATCTTGAACTCGTTCGCCGAGGCGAGCAGCCCGGTGTTCGCGAAATTGTCGCGGGAATGGCGCAGTCGGCGCAGCACGGAACCGGCGCCGAAGTGGACCGCGCTCTTCCGTTCCCTGATGCGCTCGTAAAGACCGGCACCGCGCCCTGTACGCACTCGCCGCGCGCACCGGGGGACGGTTTTGCGATGGTCCTCACTCCCGCCGATCAGCCCCAGATACTGCTGATGGTCCGGGTCGACGGAGTTCCCGGGGCGCAAGCGGCGAAGGCTGCCGGCCAGATGCTGCGCCGGATCGACGGCAGGTTCAGGGATTAATCTTCAAGGAATGACCTATGGCCGCTAGATGCGTATGAGGACCGCCGTTCATTCCGCTCGCGGATCAGCTCCACGCGGATTCCGGAAGCCGGTCTTCGCGTTCGTTACCACTCTTGTTTTTATCTCGTCCTGCTCACTCGTTTTCGCGCAGACTGTGTCTCCCGGCTCGGCGGTGGCCGACGTCCGCATCGGAGTTCTAGGCCTCTTTCATCCGCGCCAACTCACCATCACCGCGCCTCAGGGGCACGCACTTGTCGTCCGCGCTGGTGACGAGCGCATTGTGCTGGAGCATAGTTCCGGCGTGCACACCGCCAGCGTGCGGCCCTCCGGCAACGAGGTTATTCTGCAGACAAGAACGCGGACTGTGCGTGCATCGGCTCTCACGGTCGCGGGACGCAAAAACGAACCGGCCGACTTTGTTCTCGCCGTTCCAAGGAAAATCGCTCGGCGCTATCACGGCGCACTTGAGATTCGACCATCCGGGGGGCATCTGCTCGCCATCGTTACCATGGACCGTGAGACCGCCGTCGCCTCCATCGTAGCCTCCGAAAGCATGGCAGAAACGCCATTCGAGGCACTCAAAGCGCAAGCGGTCGCGACTCGCTCGTACTTGGCCGCAGGCCGCGGACGCCACCGCGATTTCGATTTCTGCGACACCACGCACTGCCAGTTCCTGCGCGAGCCGCCTGGGCCGGGGACTGCCGTCGCAAAGGCCGTCGAGGCCACGCGCGGCATGGTTCTCGCCTACGAATCCGAGCCGTTTGCCGCCATGTACACGCGAAGTTGCGCCGGACGTACGCGCACGCCGGCGGAATTAGACCTTCCCGCGGCCACGTATCCATACTTCTCTGTGGAGTGCAAGTATTGCCGTGAGCATCCGGTACGCTGGTCGAGCCGAATCTCCGCCGAAGATGCAGCAGAGCTCCGCAGTTCCAACGAGCCCGCCCGCCTTCGCGCCGCACGCCGCCTGGGATGGAGCACGATTCCCAGCAACGATTTCACCCTGAAAAAAGAAAACGGCCAGATCCTGGTGGAAGGGACGGGTCAGGGCCACGGCATCGGGCTATGCCAGTCGGGTGCCAAAGCCATGGCCGCCGACGGAGCCGATTTCCGCCAGATTCTCAGCCACTACTATCCAAACAGCACGATCGTCAGCATCCACGAGGCGATATAGGAATCGTTCCAATCCATAGTGTTGGCGATCTTGTGGCTGAAAATGGTCACTTAGGAGTGTTGTGGTTACCGAATCGGTCAGAACTTGACTGCGCGCTTTATCGGGCAGTCTGAAAATCGAACTGTTCTCTGGGGATCGAAGGGTTACCTCCGAGCGTCCCAGTTATGTAGCAAAAACAGCCTTGATATCCGCGATTTCGATTACGTCACCCGATTCGAGTTGTCTTTGACCGCCCTCGAGCACGGTATCATTCACTTTGATCTTTACCTTGTTTTCGGAAGCAGCGATGAAGTAGCCATCCTCGCCTCGGTAAATCAAGGCTGCGACGCGGGGAGCGAACCACCTCTTGAGCCGAATGCCGGCCATCTTCGACCTTCCGATCAGAGTCAGTTTACTGGTCAGAACGTACCGCTGCTGGTCAGTTCGGCCTTTGACGATGGTTAGCGTGCCAATAGTTTGACGTACGGGAATCGCTGGAGTGACTGGCGACTGGCCCGGGGTAATGCTGACTCTCCGGACCACAACCTGGCCGGCGGGGGAAGCGGCCGCCGCTGCCTGAGCGAGCATTTCTTTGGCCTTTGCCGTGTCCAAGACCATGGTGCGCTCGAGCTGTGGCGGCGCGACCTTCGGCACCTGCCCGTTGGCGGGCGCTTCATAAGTAGAAGCGACGCGTACCTCATCACGAAATTCGATTGTGTGCTTGCCGATTGTGACGCTGTCTCCGTCCTTCAGCACCGCCTTGGCGATGCGTTGACCATTGACGTACGTGCCATTAAAGCTCTCGGCGTCCGCGATCACATAGTGATCGCCTTCCGCATAGACCTTGGCGTGATGTCCGGAAACGGCAGGATTGTCGATGCGAAAGACATTATCTGGCTGACGGCCAATGGTGACCGTGCCACCGGAAAGCAAGAGTTCTTGTAAGACCCGATCTTCAAATTTGAGAAACAGCTCGGCCATTGCACGCCTCCAAAATGCCCTAACTGCGAAAAGGTCTGGCCCCGCAGTGGGACCTTCCCTTGTCTTCCATCTATTGTGCGCATGAAAGCGCACAAGGGAAGAGTACGAAGGTACTCGACACCTCTTTGCCCCGCCCGAAGAGGCTCAATTGCAGCGAGACTGACACGGATTCTGAAACAGCGCACACGTGTAACGTGCAGAGATCACCGGGGGAACAGTTTTTCTAAACGCGCGCCAATCTTGCGCACGGCCTCGTTGAGTGCCGGAAGGCCGGGAGTGTCGAAGTCTACGTCGAGGCTTTCGAGGTCAACCGTGACGTCCTTGATCAACTGAGTGGCCATTTCAACGCGCTGTCTTACTACCTGCTCCATGAGCTTGTAAGGATCGCCTCCTTTTCCTTGTGCATCGAGCCATTGCTGTACGGCTGCGCTTGCCTGGCGAGCTCGTTCGGTAGCGGTCCGGAAATCCATCAGAACCTTCACATTGATCATTCCGGTCTTTACTGAGTTTTGCAGGTTCTTAAGCTCTTCGTTGGTCTTCCTCAGACGAGACGAAAGCTCCGGATCCTTCTTTGGATCATCCGCCATGGTTCTATACTCCCTTCACCAGCAACGCCAGCGATCCACACGGTCTTTTCGCTGGAAAGTTCCGATAGGCGCCGAATGTATCGAGCAGCCCTTTATTGGCAAAACGCCGTCGATTAACCGTTCACAGCTTAGTATCCGCCGACACAGCTAAGTTGAACTGATCGCGCAGAAACCTGACTGCCTCGTCTCGCCCGGCAGATGCACCCTGAGGAGTTGCATTCAAGTACAACACATACAATTCCGCGGCTCCGTCTGTGTCGCCTTGTTGCGCCAGTGTTCTCGCTGCCTGCAGGACTGCCGCCGGCAGCTCCGCCGCTCTTTCTCGCACCGCTTTGACCAAGGCATTCCGGGAATCAATTTCCAGATCTGTCAGAAACTGCGCCCCGTCCGGTTCCACGCCTTGGTTGGTGATTCCTTCGGTATCTTCCGCTTTGACGTCTTGCAAAACGACTGGCGTGATGTGTTTGTCCTTACGCACATCGACAGGCTGGCCGATAAGATTACCCGCCCGGTCGCGGAACTGGAATTCGATCTCCTCCGCCGCCGTCAGATCAATGGTCTTCTTTGTGTAGTGATAAGACTCAACCACGGTCTCCACGCGGCTCTGCTCCGTCGCCTCCAACTTATGTCGCAACTCGTCGACGCTCTTCTGTGCCTGCTGCACCGAGTCAGTGGCATCTGCGATCACTTGCTTCTTCTTGCGTTGGGCTTGATCGTCAGCCAGCGCCTGTTGCGCCGATCGGAGCTGCTGTTGAGCGGATTCATAGGCGCTTTCGATTTGCAGCCAAGCCGGATTTTTCGTCTCGTGCGCGCCCGCCCGGTATTTCGATTCCGGAGCCTCCAGGTTCGCGTTCTTGACCACGCGATGTTCCAGAACCTGCCCGACGAGCGTGAAATGGGGCTGTTGGGCCTCCTCAACCTCCGAGGAATTGCGCAAGACCGCAATCGGCGTCCCGGAAGAACCGAGTCCGCTAGTGATCGCGTCGGCAAGCTGGTCGGCGAAACCATGGCTGTCGCGACGTGACGTTTGATCGCGGAACTCGATGCCGACCGAAAGCTGGGATCGCCGTTGATACAGTGGTTCGTAACGGGCCATCTCATCTTTCAGGCTGTCGAGATTGGTAATGCCGTAACGCACGGCTTGTTTCAAGTAAAGCCAGCCAACACCGGCTCCGGATCCCGAAGCCTTCTGCAGATATCGATGGGCTTGGTCGAGGCAGTAAGCACTGATTTTGGCGGAAAGGAAATCGCGTTTGAGGGTGATCGCCGGGTCATCCCCTAAAGAGCTGGCGCGATCCCACAGAACAAATGCCTCCAGCGCCGCGTTCTCGTCAGCCGGATTTTTGATCGGAAGGTGCGACTCCTGGATCTTCTGTGCGCGCCGCACCGCTTCGCCAATATAGTCGTGCGACAAGGCTGCGAGCTGCGCCGTTACCAGGCCGCGCTGTTTCTCAGGTAAGTCGGCAAGTACGTTATAGGCCTCGACAAACTGTTTCTTCTGCGCGTATTCGTCGCTCTCAACAACGGCGGAGTCCGCCGCCTGCTGATTGCGTCGCGCCTCGAGTTGCGCGGCGGCATTGTCGGCGGCCACCTGAACATCTTTGCGGTCGGGCCGGATCGCCGCCGCTTCGCCAAACTCCACGATTGCTTTTTCCCAGTCCTGACTAAGCGCCAGTTTTCGTCCATGTTCGTAGTGATGTTTGAACGCCGCGTCGAGCACGCCATCCACGCGAGGCATTTCGGAAGCGAACGCGACATAGGAACCCAGCGAGTTGACGGCCTGATCGTAACGCGACTCCGCGATCAACACCTGCGCGTTCACGATGGTCGTTTCCAGTTTCCGCTGCTCGCCGGCAATCTCGCGCTGGAGACTAAGCAGAGGAGCATAGTCTGGCCGCACTTCCAACAGGCGTTCTACGTGCAGCTTGGCAGCGGACAGTTGCGAATACCCAGGCGTATGGTCTTGCAGGGCTTTTCGGTACGCCTGCAGGCGTGTCTGATCAGGTCGCGCCAGGTTGTCCAATTCCCGCCCTATGTCGTCCATTAACCGCGCACCGGGTTTGTAGTCGGGAGACGACTGGCTGGCGGTTTGTGCCTCTACGCATGCCTGTCGCAGCATGGCGAGGTCTTGTGTTTTGGCGCCGCTCGAACTTTGATACAGCGCAAAAGCAGCTTCGGCTGCCTGCTGATGAAATCCCGCGATGGCATTTTGAGCGGATGCCCGGCGAGCGGAAGACGGATAACGCGTTAAGAAATCCTCCCAGTCTCTTACCGTGTTCGCTCGTTGCGCCCGCAGGAAGTCAGCAAGTTCAGCGTCCGGAGCAGCGATAAACACCAGCTGCACACCGGGCTTGAATGCTGGGATCGTGGCATCGCGAGGCGATGAAGAGACAGGCGTGCCGCGAATCATGGCTTGTTCAGCGGCCGCCGCTGGCGTGAGTTCAACGCTCCGTTCGAATTTCAGATTGCTGGGGAGAACACAGACGGACTTGCCGTTTGCCGTTAGCGTGAGTACGCCGTCTGCGCCGCGCTGAAGCGAGCTGGCGCCCGCCAGGGACGCGCGCGGAAGCCCATTATAAGTATTCTTGTCGAGCCTCGAAACCCCGTCACAGCTGCGAACTTCGATCTTTCCATTCAGCGCTGCTTCCGTGATCTGTACATACGCCGCGCCCTGGGGGCCGTCGAACAAAACCACCGCGGTCAGGGAGGCATCTTTGGCGTAAGTCGTGATCGATGCTCCACCCACAAGAAAAGCGACGAGAACAACCGCGACCGAGCAGCGTTCGAGACGAGAGATCTCGGTCGGCCGCTTCGAACGAAAGCGAAACGAAATGCATTGCCACGACTTCATAAAGATCCCGAGCATACATTCTCTCGCAGGAGGGAAGGGCTGAAGCAAGATCGATGCTCAATCGAAGACTAAAGTAACTCGGCGGCTAAACCGACCGGAGCTATGATGACGATGAAGTGCGAAGATTCGATAACTTGCGCCCTTGCGTACATTTACGAGGACGGCGCATTAGAGCTTTTTAATGGAATTGCAAAAGCCACCGGACGATCGGGTTGAGCAGTCGGGACCTACTGACGGGCCCACCCATGGGCACGTACGTCAGGAGAATGAGGTTAACTATAGGACTTTGGGCCGCTACCAGATTCAAGAAGAACTCGGACGCGGTGCCATGGGAGCCGTCTATAAAGCATTCGATCCCGTAATTGCCCGTACCGTCGCGCTCAAGACTATTTTGATCGACAATAATGCTCCCGATCGCGCCCAGATGGTCGAAAGGCTCAAGCAAGAAGCCAAGGCGGCCGGCGGACTGGATCACCCCAATATCATCACCATCTACGACGTTGGCGAGGAAAACGGTGCCATTTATTTGAGCATGCAGTTCGTCAAAGGAACCACCCTGGCCCAGCTATTGGCTGATGTTGGCGTGCCTTCCCTGCCAACGCTGCTCGCTTGGGCCGACCAGATTTCAGCAGCGGTCGGTTTTGCACACGCCCGCGGTGTCATTCACCGCGACCTGAAACCGGCCAACCTCATGGTGACCGACCAGGGGGCCATCAAAGTCCTCGACTTCGGGATTGCCAAAATCGATAACACGTCCCTCACGCAAACCGGGCTGGTCATCGGTACGCCTGGCTACATGGCTCCTGAGCAGATCACCGGCAGGAAAGTGGATCATCGCGCCGACATCTTCTCCTTGGGTGCTGTCTTCTATGAATTGTTGACCCGCGAAAAGCCCTTTGCCGGCGATATCGCGACTGTCCTCTACAAGATCGTGAATGAGGATCCCGTCGCGCCTTCGCTCATTAACCCGTCGATCCCCGGCGGAATCGATGCCGTCATTCGGAAAGCCCTCGCCAAAGATCCGAGGGATCGGTTCCAGACTTGCGAGGAAATGCGGCAGGCCTTCCTGGAGCAATCTGTTCGCGCACCGCTGGCTGCGCCCGTCGGCGTGGCCGCAGAAAAGGTGGTCGCCAACCGTCCGCCAACCCCAGCAGGCGCTCGGCGTGCCCCTCAACTCGAGGCAACTCCGCTGCGACTCTGGCCGCGTCTGATTCTGTACCCTGCCCTCCTTCTCATCGCAGCGGCGAGTTCGGCTCTCTACATTCGTTCACGAACGGGCGAGTTTCCTCCGTTCGTTGTGAAGATTGAGAGCAAAATCAAGCCCGCACTGACTTCAGCTGCCGTGAAGCTCCGTGAGTACTCCACGCAGGTTCCTCGCCGTGCCGCTGATGAGCACAGCGTTCCGCCTGCTCCTCCGCAGAATGCAGAGACGGCGGATGCTCCGGCGGCCGCGGCACAAACGCCGGCAACTCTGGCGGCCTCAAGTCCGGTAGCCGTGCCAACCTTGCAGCCGGTCGTGGCGCAGTCGTCAAGTGATCATCCGATAAGTGAAAGCGTACCCGTCTCAGGAGCACCGGCATCGTCTCCACCGGTGGAGACGTCACCGAAGCGTGCCGATCCATTCCATCCCGCTTCATCTCAGGCGGTTGAGTCGAGTGATCACAATCAATCTGCAGCCGGCAACGCAACCGCCCACGACTCACTCACCGCGTCTTCTGCCTCCCGCGACAATGAGAATGACAAGCAAACTGCACCGCGAGCCACAGCAAAGCCAACCGCCCGAAAACGCGCTCCGGAACCGGCCTTGGCGGTAGACGGTTTCAGCCGACAGGACATCCCGGATCTGCTGAGCCAGGCCGAGTCCTCATCCGCGCGCAGAGATTATCGTCTGGCGCGTTACGAATACGGACTCGTTCTAAAGCTTGATCGCAACAATGTCCAGGCGCGAGAAGGTCTACGCCGCTTGGCGGCCGCATGGCAGTCGCGCTGACTCCCGTTAGCGCTCGGAGCGTCCCGATGCCTAGGCCGCAGGTCGTAGGAAGAGGCGCACACTTATGTCAGCAACTCTGACATGACCACCCATGCCCTGTAGTATCCCCAATCATCCAATCATCCGCCATTGCGCCCGCAAAGAAATCTTTCCGAGCATCATCTTCCTTTATTGTTGGGTCTATTCATTCTCCGCTCTCACATCGCCGTCTGAACGGGACGATCGATGTGACGGTCGGCCTATGTCTCGCTTCCGAAATACGACAGTTTGGCAGAATCGAGGAATGGGCCACCACGGGACGATGTGATTTAATGGGCGGGCGTGGATAATCCGCCTGCCAACATTACTCAAACAGAACCTTTGGGGGCAGAGGACTGCACCGCAACGGTGGCGAAGGGGATCGCGGGCGAGATGGAGCTCGGGCCGGAGAGTCGACTCTTGCCCGAAATGCTCGGCGAAGAGCTTTGGCGGGTGGCCGGTGCAGCGCTCGTGGAGTTAAGTAAGGCGGAGTTTGCCGAGGCCCTTGAAACGATAGGAGCTAAGGACAATTTCGGCCTCGACCCAGGGAAGCAGGCCAATGAGCGGCAGCGAGAAATATTCTGGCGGGCTCTGCACCTGGAGGAGCTTGCCATCGCGCGCGGCTGCGCGCTGGGGCGCGAGTCCGCATGGCGGCGCTTTCTTGCGCAATATCGGGAACCGCTGACCAGAGCCGCGGTGGAGATGACAGGATCGGCGGCGTTGGGCGAAGAGTTGGCGAGCGCGCTTTACTCCGAGCTGTTCGGGCTGACGGAGCGCGAAGGTCGGCGCTGGTCTCCGCTCCTTCGATACTCGGGGCGAGGATCCCTGATGGGGTGGCTGCGGGCGATCCTGGCGCAACGCCGCGTGAACCAGTACCGGAAAATCGGCCGGGAAACTGAGCTGGGGGAGATCGAACCAGCGGCGGCAGTTTCCGAGCAGATTGCGCCGGAACAATTAGAGGATTTGCGGGTGGCGCTCAAGATGACGCTGAGCGCGGCTTCGGCGGAAGAACGCTTCCTGCTCTCGGCCTACTACCTGGACCAGCATACTCTGCATGAGATGAGCCGCGTCCTGCGAGTTCATGAAGCGACCATTAGCCGCAAACTGAAGCGTGCAACCGGGCGTCTGCGCAAACAGCTGCTGCGGACGCTGAGGGCAGGGGGCCGGAGCCGGCGTGCTGCAGAGGAAGCGCTGGGGACCGATCCCAGGGATGTGGACATCAATCTGCGCAGATTGCTGCAAAAATCGGAGGGCGATCCGATCTCCAGTCAGGAAGGAGAAGGATGAACCGGAATTTCCAACCCGGGATACATCCCGACGCTGACCAGCTTAGTGTGTTCGTGGAGGGCGCAGCCACCGTGCGGGAACACGATTGGATGCTGGCGCACCTAGCCGAATGCGCGGAGTGCCGGAAAGCTGTGTTTCTCATGCAACCGCGCGAGGAGACGCAACGAGCTACGCCAACACCGGTGAAAGGATGGGCCTGGCGGCGGCTCGTGCCAATAGGGCTGCCCGCGGCGGCGCTTGCGAGCGGACTGATCGCGGTGCTGATTTATATTCGGCCCCATGGCGGCGCGCCTGGGACTCCGCAACAGATTGCAAGCGTAAGGCAGCCAGAGATCGAGCGTCCTGGAACAACCGCCAAATCAGAGCAGACGCCAAGCACCGACTCGGAGCAGGTCGCGCAATCCGCAAGACGACAGAACAGCTTCGCGCCGACCGCGACGGCGGCGAACCTCTCCCGGCAGAAGAACCCCATCGCAAGTGGCTTGAATTCGCCCGCATTAAAGAACGGGGAAGCGACCGCAAACGTCGCTCCGCAGACAACGGTGGCCGCTCAGTCTGCCTCGGTTCCCACTGCCGATGCGGCGCCGGCGCAGAGCGCCATTAGTTCCGCGACAATATCCGATTTGCCGTTGAATGGCCGGAATGTCGCGAATCTGCAGCAGCTCGAGCCCGCAGACACAAAGGGCGCTGCCTCACAAAAGAGCTTGGCCAAGAAAAAAGAACTGCCTGGATTGGAGATTGACCGCGCCAGCGGGAAAGACGAGACATTTGCCGGAGTCTCCGGCCGCATCACGGACCGAAGCGGCGCCATCATCGCGAGGGTTACCGTAACTCTGCGCGATGCGGCCGGCAAGACGCGACAGACGACGACGGGCGCCGATGGCATCTTCCATCTGACAGAACTGCCGGCCGGACAGTACGAGTTGACAGCGACGGCGAGTGGCTTCAAGACAAGCAAGCAGTCGATCGAGTTGAAACCGAGTGAACTTGCCATGTTGCGGCCGATGCTGGACGTGGGGACGGCGTCGGCGCAGGTAATAGTGGAGGCGGCGAGCGGCGCAGTATCGGTCCAAACTGAATCGGCCAATCTGGACAACAGCCTTGTCGTTGCACAGTTGCCCACCGTGAGCCGGGTCATCCCGTTGCCGTCAGGCCTACCGGTTATGGCGACTGTGTCGCACGGCAAGCGGTTTCTTTCTCTCGATAACGCGGGCAATCTTTTCCTGAGCCGCAATGAAGGCAAGAAATGGAAGAAGATCAAACCGCAGTGGGCGGGCAAGGCGATCCGCATCGAGTTGAGTCCGGCATTCATCACTGAAGCTCCGCCGAAGCCTAAGAACGAGACCACGGGTGCGGTAGGCGAGGGGGCTGCCTTTTTGCTAACCACGGACGCCGGCGCTGCCTGGACCAGCAAGGACGGGGCGCACTGGCATCAACAGTAACTTCCCGAAGATAACTTCCCAAAATTCCCCCCAAAAAATATTCTGCAAAACTCCCACCCAGGCGCGAACTCCGATTGAACGAACAACCGCGGCGCGGCTCTCCGCCGCCTGCCGCAAGGGAGACGCGCCATGCATCGTCTGTTTCAAGCTCTCGCAGTATTGTCGCTGCTCTTGGCAGCGACGATTGGCAACGCGGAGTCGAGAATAATCTCCGCCGTCTATTTCCGCGATGCTCTTTCTTTTTCCGTGCCCTACGAAGCCGCGCACAGCGGCGAGGCTGAACTCAAGCTGGAGTTGCTGAGCCCCGAGGATCGCGTCCTCGGCGAGGTGGAGCGCTGGAAGCGCGTAGGCGAAGGAAGCGCGGTCTGGAATGCGAGGATGACGCTCCGCGAGCCGATGACGTTGGACGAACTAGTGTGGCAGCGCGTGCGTTATACGCTGCGCTACAAAGACCAGGTGGCTCCGGATCTCGAGGAGATACGCTCACTGTCCGAGATTCTCGAACGGCCGGTGCTGCGCGTTCTCGGGCAGCGATCGTATATCGCGGGAGCGCCCGCCGCCATGCGCATGATCGTCGCCAGCTCACGTGCCGGCGAGACGGCGGCCATGGTCCGCCGGGGAACGGTGAAGATTGAACTGCTCGATCCCGATCACGGGCCCAGGCTGCTTTTCGCCGGAGACCTCGACCGCCGGGGATCCTCCGAGGCGGATTTTCATTTTCCCGAAGGGTTGACGGGCAGCTTTCCTGTACGCTTCTCGACCGATACGCCTCTTGGCCGCGTGGAAACCACGGAGACGATACAGCTTGAAGACAAGGTCTCCGTGCTACTGACAAGCGAGAAGCCGATCTATCAGCCCTCACAGACCATTCATTTGCGTGCACTGGCATTGAACCGCGCCGACCACCACGTCGCGGCCGCGCGCGCACTCACCTTCGAAGTGGAAGATCCGCGCGGAAACAAGGTATTTCGCAAAGCCACCGCGACGGACAGTTTTGGCGTGGCTTCGGTAGAGTTTACCCTCGCCGACGAAGTGAATCTGGGAACGTATCACGTCCGCGCAAAGATGGGCGACGCGAGCGCCGCCGAATTGACGGTGAACGTGGAGCGGTACGTGCTGCCGAAGTTCCGCGTGGCGATCGAATTTGACTCGAAAAACGGCAAGCAGAAGCGCGATTACCGGCCTGGCGATCATGTTACAGGCGCCGTGAAAGCGAACTACTTCTTCGGCAAACCCGTGGACAATGCATCGGTCATGATAAAGGCTTCGGCAATGGATGCGGAGCCTTTCGAAGCGGCATCGGCGAAGGGCCGCACGGATCGCGACGGCGCCTATCGCTTCGATTTCGTCTTGCCCCAATTCTTTGCCGGGAACGGAAAGCGCCGTGGTGCAGCGCCGGTCGTGGTGGAGGCCACGGTGAAAGATGCGGCGGAGCACTCGGAGACGCGCGGCGAGCCGATTACCGTAAGCCAGGCATCGCTGCTGATTACGGCTGTTCCCGAAGGCGGCAAGCTGGTGCGGGGATTGGAGAATGAGGTCTTTGTTCTGGCGTCCTGCCCAGACGGAACGCCGGCCAAAGCGGACCTCGAAGTGCGCGCTGGCGCTGGGCGGCAGGCAGTGAAGACAGACGAGGTTGGAATCGCCACAATTCAGATCTTAGGAAACGACGCGAACAGCGTCCTGCACATTGACGCCGATGACCGGAAGGGTAATCGCGCCTCGGAGAATCTAACCCTGGAGACGCGCGCTGGAGAAGATCAGGTGCTGGTGCGCACATCTCACGCCGTGGTCAAGCCCGGCGATCGCATGGAGATCGCGGTGCTCTCGACGCGGCTGAACGGAGCGGCATACATCGACCTGGTGCACGATGGGCAGACGATTCTCACGCGCGATGTGGATCTCGAGAACGGACGCGCGGAAATGAACCTGATCGTCGGTCCGGAGATGAGCGGAACGCTGGCGATTGATGCCTATGTGATTGGCCGGAATGGTCGCGAGGCTCAGGACCAAAGGCTGGTATTTGTGCAGCCTGCCGAGGAATTGCGTATCGAAACCGTGGCGGATGCCGTGCGTTATCTGCCCGGCGGCGAAGCGAAGGTGCATTTCCGCGTAACCAATCAAAAGGGCGAAGGCGTCAGCGCCGCGCTCGGTCTGGACGTCGTCGATCAGGCGGTGTTCGCGCTCGCCGAGAAACAGCCGGGATTCGCCAAAGTCTTCTTCTATCTGGAACAGGAATTGATGAAGCCGCACTACGAAATTCATTCGCTGTCTCCAGCCCAGATCGTCGATTCGGCGGGAGAAGAGTCTGAGGAGTCGCACGACCGCGCCGCTCGAGCGCTCTTTGCGGCGGCGGAAACGGTTGCGGCGCACACCCTCGAAAGCGAGGCCGGGCGGAAGCTGCCGGCGACGGAAAAGGCCGATTATATGGCGCGGTACCAAAACGCGCTTCTCGAGTACGTGCGCGGGCTTGCCGGGAAGATAACCGATTTGCACCGCGAGTGGGATGTGTTCTTGGCATTTAAAGAACTGAAAGACGCAGACGGCCGCCCGCCACAAGACGCATGGGGCACCGAATTGCGCCTCGATGCTGCACCATGGCGAAATGGGAACCACGGCTTGTATCGGGTGACCAGCGCGGGTCCCGACCGCACGTTTAATACAGCGGACGATCTTACCGTATGGCTGGAGCCACATACCCCGTGGGCATCGAATCACCCGCAACCAAGAGCCATCGCGTCGCCGGAAAATACAATCACGATGCGGATGGAGCACGGCGTCGGTCCCGAAAACGGTCTTGCTGAAATCGACGGTACGGTTACGGATGTGGCCGGCGCAACAGTTTCGGGCGCGCGGGTTCAAATTCAGCGCGTCGGGGATAGGAGCAGCCGAAACACCAGCACTGACGCGACAGGCAGATTTTCTTTCGCGGCGTTGCCTCCCGGCACATACAGAGTGCAGGTCGAGGCAATTGGATTTAGAACCAGCGTTCGGATGGTCTCTCTCTCGGCTCGCGATCGCGGGGTTCTTTCTGCGACGTTGCAGATTGGTCAAGTTAGTCAGGTGGTAGAGGTGACAGGGGCAGCGGTAGGAGTCGCGGCGGAAGTCGCGACGCAAGATGCTGTAATCGGTGGGCCAATCGCTGCTGCTCGCCTACAAGAGTTGCCGTTGAACGGCCGCAACGTTGTGGACCTGGCGCAACTCCAGGGCGCTAAGAAAACGAATACAGACGTGAAGGCGAAAGAAGAGTCGGGCTCCACGGGCGCGCTGGGCAGCCATATCCGGAACTACTTCCCAGAGGCGCTCTACATCAACCCCGAGATACTCACCAACGGGGAAGGCAAGGCGAGCATCGCGATCCCGCTGGCCGATTCAATTACGACGTGGCGCATGGCGATCTTTGCCTCAACGCAGGCGGGTGCGTTGGGAACCGGATCTTCAGAACTGCGAGTCTTCCAGGATTTCTTTGTGGACCTCGATCTTCCCGTGACCCTGACGCAGGGAGACATAGTCTCGATCCCCGTGGCCGTGTACAACTACGCAAATCACGGGGGCGACGTGGATTTGAAACTCGAACCCGAAGATTGGTTCACGCTGGAAGGCGCGGATGAGCGAAACGTCTCCGTCGGCGCCGGGCAGGTGGGCGCCGCGCAATTCACCATCGCGGCGAAGAAGATCGGCAAGTTCAAACTCACGCTCAGCGGCCGCATGAGCGGCGGATCAGAGCGCGAAGACACCGTGGTGCGCGAGATCGAAGTTGTGCCCAATGGAGAAGCCAAGGAGGTCGTCTTCAGCGGCCGGCTGGATTCGGACGTGCGTCAGACTGTGCGCTTCCCTGAATCTTCCATTCCAGATGCGAGCAAAATCTTCGTCCGGTTTTATCCCGGGCCGTTGAGCCAGGTAATCGAAGGGATGGACAGCATTCTGCGCATGCCCTTCGGCTGCTTCGAGCAGACCTCATCGGCCACTTATCCGAACGTGCTGGCACTCGATTACATGAAACGGACAAAGAAGTTGACTCCGGAAATTCACGCGAAGGCGGAAGGCTTCGTCGCAACCGGCTATCAGCGGCTCCTGACCTTCGAAGTACCCGGAGGCGGATTCTCATGGTTCGGGAACGCTCCGGCTAACAAGATTCTCACCGCATACGGACTGATGGAATTTCACGACATGGCAAATGTCTACGACGTCGACCCGCAAGTGATTGCGCGCACGCGCGACTGGCTGGTGCGGCAGCAGCAGCCGGATGGAAGCTGGAGGCCCGACACGCAGTTCATCAACGAAGGCGCGACGAACCGCTTCAACGCGGATCTTGTGCGCATCACAGCGTACATCGCGTGGGCGTTGGAGTCGGCCGATTACAAAGGAGAGACGACCGAGAAGGCCGGGCAGTTTATCGAGAAACATCTCGACGGCAAGTTGGACGCGTACACGCTCGCTGTCATAGCGAATTTTGCCGTCGAGAACGGCAAGGACTCGGAACTGACGCGCCGGGCCCTGCAACTGTTGAGGGACGCAGCAGCGGGGAAGGACGACTTCGTGTGGTGGTCGGCAGACGAAACCGGCGTCTATGCCACGGGCGACAGCGCAGCCGTCGAGACAACAGGGCTTGCGTTGCAGGCGTTTCTCAAGGCTGGCGGATACCTCGATGTTGTTCGAAAGTCGCTCGCGTGGATTACCTCAAAAAAGAATGGGAGCGGGAATTGGGGGACGACGCAAGCAACGATCATGGCTTTGCGCGCGCTTCTGAGGGCCTCCGAACAAAGCGGAAGTGATGCCCACGGAAAGGCGAACGTTCTATTCAATGGGAAAGAAGTCGCAAGTGTCGAGATCAACAGCGAGAACAATGATCTGTTGCACCAGTTCGTCCTGCCACAAATGAGCATCGATCGCGACAACGAGATTGAGATTCGTTTTTCCGGGGAAGGTGGATTGGCCTATCAGATCGTTGGCCGCTACTTTGTTCCGTGGCAGCAAGCGGCAACGCCTGAGCCACTGGCAATCGAAGTGAAGTATGATCGCACGCGGCTGTCCCAGGACGAGGTGGTAACAGGAACAGCGACGATCCGCAACAATTTGGATAAGACCGCCAAAATGGTGATGGTGGATCTGGGAATTCCGCCGGGATTCGAATTGCTGAGCGAAGACTTGCAGAAGATGTTGGAGAGAACCGCTACCTCAAAAAGCGGTCGGCTCGAAAAATTCAATATGACGGCAACCCAGGCAATCTTATATTTTGATTCAATCGCGCCGCGCGATTTATTCGAAGTACGGTACCGTCTGCGAGCAAAGTACCCAATCCACGCGCAAGGATTCGCATCGCGCGTGTACGAGTACTACGATCCGAACGTCAATGCGACAGCAAGGCCCGTGCAATTTGAAGTAAGCGGACGCTGACCAAGCCGGAGCCGAGAATGCAGGTTGCAAGATTGCGCGCGGAGTCGAACACAACAAATTCTCATCGCGATTCGTCAGCGTTGAGACTGAAAACTCGCAGTTGTGGGCGAAGAATCCCGATCTCGCCAACAACCGGGTTGTTAGTGCATGGCCCATTCCTGCCCCGACTGTGTTCAGGAGGACGCAATGTGGCTTGTTGGCAGAAACTGCCGTAGGATGCTACTGGCAACGGTGAAGTTCACGAAAAACGTATCGCCGACCATTGTGATCCTGCTTGCTTGGTCTGACTCCGGTTGGGCCATCACTGTCACGGGCGGACGCTTATGACTACTTCGAGGCATTGGTCCCCTGCTGAGGGGCCAATTGAGTGAAGCTGATCTACTCAATTACCGCAGAAGACCGTCGTCAAAGCCGGCTCATATATGATTCGGCGCTAGCTCCAATGCGATGGTTGACGGCGATCGCGGAGCCACTCTCTTTTCCGGCGCTTGGTCTCGGCATTTACTACTACATGACCGGTAGCTGGACATTAGCTATCAGCCTTTTCGCTAGCTTTGCGTATCTATTTAGCAAGGGGTTCCTGCTTCGATTCATACGCGATCTGCGGGCAGGCAGGAGCAAGTCTGAGCCGCAACATTTTCAACTGGAGACCGGCAACAGCGGAATCGCCTTCTCTGCTACCGGGGGCGCGCCGACCGGCGGCCCCGAATCGACGCAGAAACGATGGTCAGAATTTGGTGCGTACTGCCAGACGCCGGACATGTTTGTGCTCTCAGCGGGGCGGACATTTTACGTCATTCCCAAGCGTTTGCTGGCAGCGGCAGAGATTTCCGAATTTCAGGCGGTCTTGAGGAGCAGGCTGTTGCAAGTGACGGCGCGGACTGGGCCTCGGGCCGTGCGGACTGCCGTCTCGTTGGTGCTTCTGGCCTGCATTGCGTTTTTCTTTTTTGGAGGAATGATTGAGGGGATGCTGTGGCGGTCCTTGCGTCCCTTTCTACAACGAAATAGTTTTCGGCGTTCGGCCACCGTTCGGCTTCCTCAACCTGCGTCGCGCGATGAGTTGCATGGCATGGGCCAGATCTATCTAGTCCCGATCGGGGACACGACGCCGCTCATTTCCGCTTCTTTGCTCCAGTATTACCGTGATAAGTACGGTCTCACGCTGGATGTGCTTCCCAGCATACCAGTGCCGGAATGGGCGCGGGATGAGGCTCGGCACCAAGTTGTGGCTGAAGAACTTATTGAGGCGATGCGACGGGCCTACCCGCAGCAGGCCGCCACTCCCGACAGTATTCTGATCGGCGTGACCGACGAAGATATTTATATCGCCGAGCTGGATTGGGAGTTTGCCTTCAATTTCCGGGAGGCGCACCAGACGGCGGTCGTTTCAACCGCTCGGCTGAATCCGGTTTACTATGGCAGGCCGGCGGCGCCAGCATTGCTTGAAACCCGGTTGCGCAAGCTGCTGAGCAAGAACATCGGGATTTCTTTCTACGGTCTCAATTTGTCGAGCGATCCCGGAAGCGTCCTCTATAACAAGATCTGGAACATGGAGACGCTGGATGCGATGGGAGAGGACTATTCGGTTCGCGACGCACGCGCTCGCGGGGACGTAACCCTTGAGGCGGGAGACCCATGCTTTGCGGTCCGTCACTATTATTCACCGAAGAAACAACGAACGGATTCGGCCCACTTGAGCGGTTGCAGCAGCACGCACGGAGAGAGCGATCTCGAAGTTCTAGACATTTATTTGCGCTATGGTTTGCTGATGTCACGACGAACCGACTTCTATTTGCCAGGCCGGTTGCCGCTGGAGCTGAGCCGTGTAGTCCGCACTCAGGATTCGCGTTCACGAGCTTTTGGGATTGGCGGGAACCACAGCCTGAATATCTGGCCGGTAGGGAACAAGTGGCCTTTTACCTGGATGGACCTGATTCTCGAGGATGGAGGAAGGTATCACTACCGGCGCAGCGACTGGGGCGTGGGTTACTGGGACGCCGTCTATGCCGTGGAGCCAACGACCACCGACTTTTACTCCTCATACGTGACTTGGAACTGGCCAGGATGGAAACTTGTCCGTCAAGACGGCCGGACCTATTTCTTCCCGGATGGTGGTGGCGTCCAACGGCCGGAGCAGGGGGCGCTGATCGGAGTGCAGGATGCATGGGGAGATACTCTGCGGTTGCAGCGCGAATCAACCGGAAATCTGGTGAATGCGAGTTCCGGAATCGGATGGGTCCGGTTTCAGTATGACTCACACTATCGGGTAACTGAGGCGCGAGGTAGTGCGGGGCATGAGGTCTTGTACCGTTACAGTGAGGAAGGCTGTCTCGAAGAAGTCGAAGATGCCGAACACCACCTGACGAAATATGGTCACGAGGGAGCGCGTTGCCCAACCAGTATGGCAATTGACGGGCGCTTGATATGGACCGCACAGTTTGACAAGGCGGACCGGGTCACAAAGTTAGAGCTCGCCAACGGGGGAACTTACGAGTTCACATACACTTTAGGCCACTCGGGCACGATCACCCGCGTAGACATCAAGGACGCCAGGGAGAACGTGTTGCGCATTATCTACGACAGCTCGGGATACCGATTGGAGCATATTGCGAGCGGTAATGCATCGCTTGCTCCCCGCTGACGTGTCCTACCCGGCTCTTTGCCGCTTTCGCCTACCGACTGGCAGAACTCATCATAGAGTGCCACAGAGACAGCAAAGCCGGCGGAAGGATGTCGCCATAGCTCTACGATATGCTCCACCACCAGTTTGGCTTGATAGTGCTCGGCCACCGTCCACTCTCGAACCCTTCTGTGATTATAGTAGGGTCATAAACGCGTATCATGGATGAGCATCGTCGAAAATTCTAAAATAGCCAGCGCCTACAAAACGGAATCGGTCGGTGGTTTAGTTTTGCACGAAGCCGCGTGACCGCGAATCTGGGTGCTGGCGATCTGTTTCGAGGGGCAGGCAAGAGTCCGCCGGGACTCTTGACGAGGACTTTGCCGGTGAAACTTCCGCTCGCTTGTTGCTTGTTGTTGCTTTGTGTAACGCTTGCGAGACCGTGTAGGCCTACCTCGATAGCTGCGGTTACACCCGTGCCGGGTGATCCGCTCACGGGGAATGGCAATGTAAGCCGGACTCTAATCACTCACAGCCAGCTTTTCTCGAACACTGTGCCAGCCGTTCCGGTCGATGACAGGGGCGGCTTTGCCGTGCCTGCCAATGCTGCTGCGCCTGCTCAGGCCTTCGAGGGCACACTAACGCTCTCCGACCCGGATTCGAGCGGGAGCGCCCAGATTCTGCGAGACGACTTCGGGGACGACAGCGCGAGCAATTCTCCCTGGCGCCATCTACCCAGCTTTAGTTTTCAGTTCGTGGAGAATGGGAGCTACCTCATTCCCGTTCAGCAAGGTCTCGTCATCACGGGGAACGCGGCATGGAATTACATCCTCGGGCCCGGGCGGGTATGGCGGGAAAAGAGCGATAAGGGTTACATGCGCGCTTCGTTTCCCTTCGCCCTTGTCGAGAGGAATCAGAACTGCGTGCACAACGGGGAAATGACGTTCCTGTTCAATCGCAATAAGACACCTAACATTTCGAAGGTCCGTTACCAAGTCACGCAGGAAACCTGCTTGTATTTCAAGCTCGACATGTGGGGACAACTCGCGGCAATCTATACTCCCAGCAGCATCTCCAACGACCAGGCGGTGGAAAATGCGGAGGCTGCCGAAATGGCAAGCCGCCTGTCCACCAAATCGTTCAGCGATCTAGCGACAGACTATCCCAACTCCGGGATCGATATCGCGAACTTCACGCATGGCTTTCATTCCCCGGTTGACATTACCACCTATGGACTGCTGATCAATGGGGTTAACTATGTCAGCAGTTGCCAGACGCGCTATGGTTCCTACGCTTTCTGTGACAACATGCGCTTGCCTTCCTACTCGACAGCCAAGTCGTCGTTTACCGGACTAGCGATGATGTGGCTGGGACGGCAGTATGGAAGCGAGGTGTATAACCGGCTGATCCGGGATTACGTCCCGGAGTATGTGGACGGTGGCGACTGGACGAATGTGACGTTCGACAACACTTCAGACATGGCTACCGGAAATTACAACAGCGCAAGCGATCAAGCAGATGAGAACAGCCCCCAGGAGCATGCATTTCTGCTCGCTGAACCATACAGTACGAGAATAGCCGACGCATTTGCATCGTTCCCACACAAGGCTGCTCCGGGGACCACGTGGGTGTACCAAAGCCACGCCACTTTCATCCTGACACAAGCCATGAATGGCTACTTGCAGCAACAGCGGGGCAGTGGAGCGGACATCTTCAATTCGATTCGCGACGCCGTTTTCAAGCCGCTGAACCTGAGCCAGGGAAGCTTGTCCATGCTGCGCACGGACAATAGTTCGTCCGGAAGGCCCTTTGGGAGCCACGGACTGTTTTTCATTCAGGATGACATCGCCAAGATCGGCCGCTTTCTCAACAACAACGGCGGCGTGATTGACAACGTCCAAGTGCTCGATCCTAGACGGTTGCAGGAATCGCTGTTCCGTACGGCGAATGCAGCCACTCTGGGTGTGCAAGTACCGGATACGGGTACGCCCGCTGTGTCGAACACGTTCCGGTATCACAACCAGTTCTGGGCGAAACACATGACGACGGCCGAGTTCCCACAGTACCGCTGCAACTTCTGGGTGCCCTTCATGAGCGGCTACGGTGGGATCACGGTCTTGTTGTTGCCGAATGGAGCAACCTACTACATCTTCAGCGACGGCAATGAGTTCAATTGGTACGCAGCCGTGAATGAGATCAACAAAATCGCGCCCCTCTGTCACTGAACGTGTGGTGCATGGTTGCGAGTCTTAGAAAGTTGCCGGAGTGTTGACCCACAAGAGCAAGGTCTCCTTCTCGCTGAGGCTCCGCCAGCGATGCGCCTGTGTGCTCTCAAAGTACAGGCTGTCTCCTGCCTCTAGCGCGTAGTGCTCAATCTCATCGATCCACATTTCGATCTTGCCCTGAAGAACATAGATGAATTCCTCCCCTTCATGGCTGTAGGAGCCGCCACTGTCGGCGCCCGGAGCGATCCGGAAGAGGTGCGGTTCCATAGCCTTCTTGCCAAAGGCCAGCAGTTCCATTTGCACCCCGGGGTTGGGCACCAGGACCTTTCGCTCTCGCGCTCGGACCAACCGGCGCGAGTCATCCTCGTCGGCAAAAAAAGCCAGGACGTTCGTGTCATAAAGACGAGCCAGCTTTTGCAGGGTGGCGATGGAGGCATTGGAATACCCGCGTTCGAGGGAACTCAGGAAGCTGACACTCACTCCCGTTTTCTGGCCGACCGCGGCAAGAGTCAGGTCGTGTTGCCGCCGCAGTTCCAGCAGCTTTTGCGCGATCGCTTTCTGTTTATGCTTCGCCGCGGAGGGGGCCCGTTCATTCTCCTGTTTGCCCTGCAGGATGGCCACGATTCCAGCCGGATTGACGTGCTGTACGGTTCTCAGATACTTGATTTTTCGCAGCTTTTTCAGCCCCTCTCGGGAGTAGAGGCGATAGCGGCCCTGGCTGCGAGCCGCGGTGATCAGGCCCATGCGTTCCCAGTTCCGCAGCGAAGAAGCACTGATGCCGAGCATGTGTGCCGCCTCACTGATGCGAAAATAGACGGCGGTCTTTTTCTCAGTCATGGAGTGATACGGCGCTACTTTCGCCGGTACGTATCTTACGGCTAAGTCCTGATCTACCGCAAACCTTACAACCTTACAGAACTGCACCAACTCACCCGAACTGCCCATAAAGCCAATCTATCTATTATTTTATGGATAATTCTGAACGCCGATGAGGCGTGAAGTTTTCTCTTGACAAACATTACAGTAATATAGCTAATGTAGGCGAATATTCCGAGAGGACTAATGGCTGAACAGGGCAAGACGCTGCCTCCTCTCCGGTAGAACGATCCTGATACACGGGCCCGGCTTTACATATCGACTGCGAGGGGTGTCACGATGAAAAGCTTTGGCAGATGGGCAAGATGGCCATTGGTATTCGCGTTGCTTGCTTTCGCTGTGAACCTGCATGCGCAATTCACGGACGGCGATATTGCGGGGACTGTGACCGATCCGAGCGGCGCGACGATTATCGGGGCGACGGTCACAATCACCAGTTTACAGACCGCGCATGTGGACCGAACGCAAACCGACAAGATCGGCTACTACCGTGT
>Ga0116134_1000125_pt1 | contig 39918 bp, 35 predicted proteins | sample June2015DPH_19_5_FD_89737 | JGI IMG/M metagenome (GOLD analysis project Ga0116134, IMG submission 89737) | Peatland microbial communities from SPRUCE experiment site at the Marcell Experimental Forest, Minnesota, USA - June2015DPH_19_40 | ecosystem: Environmental > Terrestrial > Soil > Wetlands... | reverse complement strand
CATCGAGAAGCCGAGCTGTGCCGTGATCGGGTCAATCGGGATATTGAACTGCAAAACGACCGGCGTCCCGCCGCTCGCGGTCCCATTCAGCGGGATGTTCGTGTCGCCATTGACGGGGCTGGTGCCGGTTAGGCTCGGGCCCGTCGTGTCGGGACTGAAAGCGGTGAAGAAGTAGAACGCGTAGGGGCTCAGGTTGTCGCCGCATGTATCCTGCACATACGCGGCGTAGCTTAGGTACACGCCAATCTGGTGGCCGGCCTCCAGCGATTCGCTGGGCGTAATCGTCGCAATCGTTCCCGAAGCATCGACGCTAATCGTGCCCGGTATTCCTTTGCTGGTTGTGTTGTCGTAGAAGTAGATCGTTTCCGGACTCGTGTTTCCAAGCGAGAATGTGTTGCGATTCATGGGCACGCTGAACTGCACCTGGACCTGAGAATTCAGCGGCACATTGCCGGCAGAGTTGGCCGGGCTGGTGTTCAGCACCGTCGGTGCGCTGCCGTTGCAGGTTTCGACATCGATTCCGTTATTCACCGTCAGAGTTTGCGACCCCGTTTGGATCTGCACCGTGCGGAAACCATTCGAGGCGCCGGACGTGACCAGGCTCGCGGTCAGACTGGTGGGGCTGTTGACGGTCACCGGACCGAACGTGCCCGCCGTTGCTCCTCCCACCGAGATGCCCGGGCCAAAATTGGCTTTCGTCGTCCCGCTGGCCCAGCTGGTGAATGCTCCAGTCAAGCTGACGCTTTCGGTCTGCGTCGGCTGAATCGTATTCGGGTTGATTAGCGTTACCTGGGGCACGCCGGCGATCACACTGAACGAGGTCGTCACTACTTGCGAACCCGTGGTGATGGTTACGTTGCGCGACCCGGTGGCGGCGACGTCATCAATCGTGATCGGGACCGACGCGCTCGTCGGACCATTCACGGTCAGCGTGCCGCTGGTGATGTCGGCTCCAAAATTAACCGTCGTGGTCGGTCCGAAATTGGTGTCGGTTCCCGTGATCACGATGGTCTCGCTCGAGCCCTGGTGCGCCGAAGACGGATTGAGCACTGCGGTCGCTGTGATGGTGCCGGTGCCGGAGAATGGGACCAGCAGCGGATTGGGGCTGGCAGTGTTGGCGACCGTGAGCGAGCCGACGATGGATCCGGCGATGGTCGGCGCAAACTGGATCTCGATGGTGCAGCTCTTGCCCGCTCCCAGAGTGCCGCCCGTGAGCGAGCAGGTGGTGCCACTGAGCTGGATTTGGAAATCGCCGGAGGGCGCGACGCTGCTCAGGGTCACCGCGCTCGCGCTGTTGTTGGTGATCTTGACCGATTTGGCCGTGCTTGTCGAACCTACACCCTGCGCCGCGAAGCTCAGCTTGGCGGGGGAAAAAGTCAGATCAGCCTCTGAAGTGCCGGAAAGATTGACCAGTTGCGGGCTGTTGTTGCCAGTGTAGGCAACCGCAATGGATCCGCCGATCTTGCCTACAAACACGGGGTCAAATGTGATGCCGAATGTGCACGTACCGCCGGCTGCGAGCGAGGATCCGCAGGTGTTGTTGACGATCGCGTAGTCGCTGCTGGCGGAAATCGAGCCGAGGGTGAGCGTACTCCCGCTGGTGTTGGTCACCGTGATGGTCTGGGCGGCACTGGTCCCGCCCGTTACCGCTTTGAATGTAAGACTGGTCTTGCTCAGGGAGATAGGGGTGGTGGGGCCGCCCGTCGCGGTCGAGGAAAGGGCCACCACCAGCGGCAAACCGCCCGGTGCATTGTCGGTAATGATGATGGCGCCGTCGTCGGTCGCCGATGTGGGCTGTACCTGCACGCTGACCGTGCAATATTTCGCGTGGCCGATCGCCGTCGTCAAACAGGTCCCGGTGCTGATTACGTAGTCGCTGCTGGCCGTGATGGCCGTGACGTTGATGGAGCCGGACGAGTTGTTGGTGATCTTAAAGGTCTTCGCTGCGCTGAGGGTTCCGATCGTTCCCCCAGTAAAACTGAGGCTGGAGGGCGAGGTTGTCACTGGCGCCTCGCCGGTTCCGGTGAGGCCAACAAATGCGAGCAGGTTTTTGTTGTTGTCGAATATGCTCGCCGCGCCCGAAATGGATGCAGCGAAGGTGGGCGCAAAAGAAATGTCCGCGGTGCAGGAACCGCCGCCAGCGATGCTGCCGCCGCAGTTGTCGCTCTCGGTGAAGTCGCCGCTCATCACAATGTTGATGGGCTGAGCCGACGCGCCGCCATTCGAGATCGTCACCGCTTTTGAACTGCTCGTCGTCCCGACGACCTGTTTCGCCGTGAATTTCAAGCTGGCTGGCGAAACCGTGATGTTCTGCGCCAACGAGTTTAAGCTGGCGGCTGCGAAAAGAACCGCAAGCAACAGGACTCTGTTAAACGGTCTGGCGATGGAAATGGAAGACGAAGAAGACGTAGAAACGTTCGCAGCGATCGCGGTGGCGCGCATAGGGTCACTCCTAAGGAATGAACAACAGATTTTCGTTTTACCAATCTCCGCGGAACTCAAAGGGGGGAACGTGCGTCCGCGGATCCTTCACAGGCTTCGCGAGTTTACAAAGCAAGCCGGAAGAATGCAAGCCCCACACACACTTTATTTTGTGGAAAAAACTTTTGTGGGAAGCTGCAACACTTTGCAACTTATCCAGCGGCGACTGGCGACTGGTTCTTGATCGCGATCGCCGCTTCTCCTTAACCGTCTATGACCGGCGCAAGCCGCGATGGAGTTCCGGCCAGCTCTGCGCTTTCACTTCATTACGAACGCAGCCAACCGATGCCTAAAGAGGAACCGACAATTGGTTAGGCCGCGAGTCTGGTGAGTTCGGCTGGACGTTCTGATGTTGCCGGGAAACCGATCCGGGGGGCAGGTCACGTTTGGTGGTGATGGTAATCACTGCATTCTCTATCGTAGTAGTAGATAATTACAGTCTCCCCTTTATTCGCGATCATGAGAGTGGATTCGTCATCGACCATGGCGGGGGTATCGGCTGCCGGGTGTCGGGTTTGCGTTGCGGGATTGCTGTCGCAGCCATGTGCGCCGGTCTGCTCAGGAGTTTTCGGTTGGTATCCGCGCAGAAGACTTCTTAATTCTTGCAGAATGGGCGCCGCAAGCCATGCTGAAAAATGCTGGCTGTTTTGTGCCGCTAAGCGGCAAGAGATTGCATAGTGGTGTGTGGGCAATCGGTTGCGGAATTTGCAAGTTACAGAAAAGGCAGACGCTTGGCCTGCTTCTTGAATACCCGTCGATCGGCGACAAGATTGCCTTAGAATGCCTATCGATGTGATAGACATGGATGTGATAGATATGGACGAGATAGATTTTGCCGAATTCATGGAGGCCGCGTGGGGAGCAGAATATGGAAGAACGCTTGATCTATTTTGACAATGCTGCAACCGTCTGGCCCAAGCCGGAGAGTGTTTACAGGTTCATGGATCAGTTCTACCGCACGCACGGGGTCAATCCCGGGCGGAGCGGTTACGACCTGGCGATTGAGGCTGGTTCTTTGCTGACGAACCTGCGCAAGCGTCTGACCAGGTTTTTTGGCGGTGACGAAGATGCACCGGAGCGGCTTGTCTTCAGCTACAACGTCACGGATGCGCTGAACCTGGCTATTCCGGGGCTGATGGGCAAGGGCGACCACGTGATCACGACTAATCTGGAACATAACTCCGTGATCCGGCCGGTCAATCATCTGGTTCGGGATTGCGGAGCCGAAGCGACCTATCTGCCTTTTAACTCCGCGGGGTTCATCGAACCCGATGCGATCAAGCGGGCCATTCGTCCGAACACGAAGGTGCTGATTGTTAATCACGGTTCAAACGTGATCGGCACGGTGCAGCCTCTCCGCGAAATGGGGCTCCTTTGTCGGGAGCACGACATAATCTTCCTGGTGGACACGGCGCAAACTGCTGGTGTGATCCCGCTCAACATGAAAGAAATGAATATTGATGTGGTCGCGTTCACCGGGCACAAGGCACTGATGGGCAGCATGGGCATCGGCGGGCTTTGTATTAGGAAGCATGTTGAAATCGCGCAGGTACGCAGCGGCGGTACGGGGGTGCGCTCGGTCGATCCTTATCATCTGGAGGAATATCCCTGGCGTCTCGAGTTCGGCACTCCGAACATGGTGGGAGTGGCAGCTCTTTGGGCAGGCCAGGACTGGCTTGACGAAAAGGGAATCGAAAATGTGTACGCGCATGAGATGAGGCTCGCGAAACAGTTAGTGGAAGGCCTGCGCCAGATCGATGGGGTGTGCCTGTACTGTTGCGACCATCTCAAGAATCATCTCTCGACTGTCCTGGTGAACGTGGAAGGCGCCGATCCGGCCGATGTCGGAACCATGCTTGATGTCGACCATGACATCGCTGTCCGCACCGGCCTGCATTGCGCGCCGCTGGTGCACACGCAATTGGGCACAGTGGAAACGCATGGCGGCGTACGTTTTTCGGTGGGCGCATTCAATACGGAGAAAGAAGTGGCCGCCGCGATCCACGCCGTCTCTGAAGTCTCAAGCTGGGCACGCGAGCGCGTTCGGAAGCCGGAGCACCACCTCGCGCCGATTGCAACTCCACAACCCATAGGGCTGACAGCGTAGTGTCAGCCCACCGCTGCAATCGTAGGTGAAATATTTCGGTGCGCGGCACGAGGCGCGAAGCGGCGCGCCGCATCCAGGAAGCCTTTGGCCCATTCGGGAGTGGCGAGAGCGTGCAAGTGGGTATAGCCTGCCATCACATTTCTTGTGATCGCAAGGTCGCGTTTCTGAAGACATTCCGTGCCGCGGAGCACGGCGCACGCGGTCGGAACCGGTTCATCCCTGAGCGAAATGCGTGAGTAGTGGAACTCATGGCCGCGGAGTACAAGCCCCACTGGGAAGAATGGGTTCGGAGCATCCACGCGGAGTTCGCTGTAGCCATGGCCTTGGGGTATGTCGAAGCCTTCGACGGCGAAGGGGAAAACTCCGGCCATCGGATACGTTCGGCCTTCCCAGCGCAGGGTTTGGGCCAGCAGAATGAGGCCTCCGCATTCGGCGTAAATGGGCAGACCTCCGAGCGCCGCTTGCCGGATCGAATCCAGAAAACTCCGGTTTGCCGACAGGACCTCCGCGTGCTTTTCGGGAAAGCCGCCTCCGATGTATAGCGCGCGCAGTCCTTCCGGCAGAGCGCTGCTCTGAAGCGCGGAAATTGGGATGAGTTCAGCGCCGCCTTGCTCCAACTGCTCCAGATTCTCCGGGTAATAGAAGCTGAACGCGGAGTCGCGCAGAAAGCCAATCTTGATGTCCCTCACCGCCGATATCGAAACCTCTGGGGGATCAGCCTGCAGCGAAGGCGCACTCCGCGCGATCGAGAGGATGGCATCGAGATCGAATCCGTCCGCCAGTTTCAGCAGATCCTCCTGGATTTGCTCTGTGGCGCCGTGTTCTTGAGGAGGAACCAATCCGAGGTAGCGTTCAGGCAGCGGGTTGACGGTGGCTTTGCGAATTGTGCCAACGACAGGGATCGCAGATAAAGACTCAATCGCCTCGCGCAAGATTTGTTCGTGCCGCTGACCATTCACGTTATTCAGAATGATGCCGCGAATCGGAAGTTCCGGATCAAGTGCCCGGCATCCTGCGACAAAAGCCGCCGCGGTGCGCGTGACTTTTGCTGCGTTGATCACGAGCACCACCGGTGCGGCCAGGCAGTGGCTGAGGGCGGCACTGCTGTGCGTGCCGGCAGCGTCGAAGCCGTCGAACAGGCCGCGATTGCCTTCGACGAGGTTGATGCCATCCGCGATTGCGTTACGGGCGAACCCATTGCGTATAAACGACGAGCGTACGGTGTCCTGACCCATCAGGTAGGTGTCCAGACTGCGAGCGGGATGCGATGAGGCCCAGCCCAGCCAAGCGGCATCGATGTAGTCGGGACCCTTCTTGAATGCGCGTACCTCGAATCCGGCGCGGCGCAGGGCCAGTAGGAGCGCGAGCGAAACCAATGTCTTGCCCGAACCACCGGACATGCCGGCAATCAGCAGGCGCGGCATGGGACGAGGGTCCGTCACAACTCGGTGCCTGGCTCGGGCGGAAGCTGGATGTACGAGCCTCCGAGATAGCTGTAGACGCAGCGTCCCGAGTCGATCAAGATGCGCAGAGCCTTCTTGCAGTCGTCTTTGCCGCAAGCCGGGCCGTGTTTGGCAATCAGCTCTTTGGTAAGATCGCCGGGTTTCAAGTTTTTCTTTCCGGCGCAGTCCGCAACCAGTCGGTACATTTCTTCCGCCAGAATCTCGATAGGGAGCGATGTCGCATCCGTCATTGGAGAACCTCTTTCCCCGAGAGCGCAGGGCCTACGCGACTCGCTTCTTCCAGACTTAGAGCGTCCAGACTGAGCGCATCGCACGAGGGCCGGTCAGAGATAGGAATAGGGATAGGAACTGGGTGAACGAAGGGATCGCGGCCGGCGTGCTGACCGATGTGTCGCTGATGATGTTTCAATTTCTCGCGCAGGCGCACCGCCTCCCCAATTACAAGAGTAGCTGGAGGCTCGATGGCTGCGCGGCGAACGTCTTCTGCAATCGCGCCCAGCGTTGAAGCGATCACACGCTCACTTTCCCAGAAGGCCATTTGGATGATCGCGGCCGGAGTATCCGAGGCGCGGCCGGCCGCCATCAGCTTCCTGGTGATGTGTTCGATATTGTGGATGCCCATGAGAACGACCAGAGTGTCGACTTTGCTGAGCGCTTGCCAATCCACACGATCCTCATGCTCCGATGCCTGATGGCCAGTCACGATGGCGACGGAGGACGCGTTGTCGCGGTGGGTCACTGCGATTCCGGCGCTCAGCGGCGCGGACAGGCATGAGGAAACTCCCGGAACCACTTCGAAAGGAATTCCATGCTCGGCAAGATATTCGGCTTCTTCACCGCCGCGGCCGAACAGGAACGGATCGCCGCCCTTGAGGCGCACCACCGTCTTGCCTTCGCGGGCCTTGCGTACCAGCAGATCGTGGATCTCGTCCTGTCGCGAACAATGCCTGCCTAGCGGCTTGCCCATGAAGATCTTTTCGGCGGAAGGCTTGGCCAGGGCCAGGACCTCATCCTGGATCAGCCGGTCGTACACGACCACTTCGGCGGTCTTGAGCAGTTTGGCCGCACGGATCGTAAGAAAGTCGGGGTGACCCGGTCCCGCGCCCACCAAAAACACTTTGCCAGTCTTCGTCATGAATGCTCTCTTTCAATGCTCTGTTGCGACGTTCTCTTTCAAAGATCACTAGCATGTTTCGATCGCAACCGCCCAGTTCTACACAAACCAGCGGCTGATGAACACGAAAATTGCCAGCAGCACGACTCCGGTGGAGAACGTGTACCAAATCAACTTGCGCTCAATCGGGAGCAAAGGCTCGTACTCGCTTTCCATTGTTTTTATTTCTTCTGCAATACGGGGTTCTGTCATATTTATCCTTTCAGCGTCCTCCCTCTAACTTCCTGCTTATCCTTTTAATGTCGGAGGCAGCACTCCGTGGAAGAACAGCCACGAGATCGAGAGGCCGACCCAAATGATGTATCCGAACAGGCAGAGCACATAGACAGCGGCTAACTTAGCGATGCCCTCCTGCCACAGTTTGCGGAAATTGGAGAGCACTCCGATGGCGAAGAAGGTCATCAGAAAAAAGATGGAGCGAAACAGATTGGCTTGCGCCATCGAGGCTTTTACTTTGGGGATCAGGCTCGGAACGGCGATGCCGATGGCGAGCACAATCAGGAACGTGGCTACGTAACCCAGAATGAACTTCGGGAAGCGCTGCCAGATCTCGACGACTCTGACTTTTTCTCCCGGACGGCGTTCAATTTTGGCAGACCAAATCCAGGCGAGAATAAACGCCCATACGCCGATGAAGACGTCAATGAATACCTTCACCGTGGCGCTGACGCCCATGATCCAACCGGCCTGGTAAACCACGCCGGTAGCGGCGAGCGCTTTGGCTCGAATGAGTGCATCCGTGATCGCGCCGCTGGCCACCGCCGCGCCGTCGGTTTTTACGGCAAGTCCCATCCAGGCACCGGCGACCATGGGTTGCCCGTATAGGTAGTGTTGGGCGGCGAAGGGAAGCACCATCAGCTCGATGACGGAAAAGATCACGACCAACGAAGACACCATGATGGGCACGATCGGCCGCGCTCGAATTGCGCTGCCGGTTGCGATGGCCGCGGATACGCCGCAAATGGAAATGCCGGAAGCCAAGGGAGCAGCCCATTCGCGGCTGAAGCCGAAATAGCGGCGCGAGATGAAGTACACGATCGGCCAGTAAATCAAGTAGGCCTCGATAATCGCGCAGGCGCCGCGGAAGATGACCGACGTTGCCAGTTGCCGCTGCTCCAGCGCCGCAATCCCCAGAAATCCGCCAAGAATCACGACTGCGGTCTTGATGTACAACTCAGGGCGGACGGCTTCTTTGAGTGCCCTGGCGACACCCGGAAGGAAATTGCCGACGACCAAACCCACCAGCAAAGCGATGATGAATCCGGACTCGTTGGTGAGGCTGAGCGACCAGGCGATCTTCAAAGCGGGACGCTTGTCTGGCGTAGCGGCGATATAGGACCAGCTTCCCAGGAACCAGCAGGCATAACTGACGATAAATATCGCCGTGAAGGCCGCCGCGAAGCGTTTGAGGTCGGCTCGCAGAGCTTTAGCTCCTACCAGCAGTAAGACCAGCAGAAAGACATAGGTCGCGACGAGCGAGAGCGAAGCGGGCAGATTGGCAAAGTGCTTGGAAGCGGGAGCCAAAGCCGTCGATGGCGCCGTCCAAACCGAAGTCGTGATCGTCCATCCCAGCAGATCGATTCCGAACAGCAACGCCAGCGACAGCGCGAATACGAACAGGCCGATCCACACCGCCAGCCAATCTTCGGTCACGCGGTCTTGCGCAATCGCCATTGCCTCGCCCTCGGAAGAGGCCGCAGCTTGATTCAAACTTGTTGCTAGGTTTGTCATTGGTTATCTCCACAGCAAGAATCTTTCTTATTCGTTCTGTTGTTAGTTCGGCTGTCAGTTCTCCTTCCACACCGAAAGCGTGATCTTGTAGAAGACCGTGATCATCAAAGCGCCAATGGCCCAAATCCCAAGCACGATAGTCGACTCGGGCAGCGTGGGCAGATACCGTGTGACCGCTCCGAGTGGCGAAGGCACCATGCCGCCAACCATCAGCCCGAGTCCCTTGTCCAGCCAGATCGAAAGGAAAATACACACGCATGCCACTACCAGCAGACGCATGTTGGTTCGCCACTTTAGAACCAGTAGCAATGCCAATGCAATCCACGAAAGCAGCACCGAGAGCCACATCCAGGGCACCAGGTGCCGGTCGCCGTTCAGGCCGATGAAGAGATACTCGAAGTGCTCTTTGTGCGCCGGAATTTCGCTGTAGAAAGCGGTAAAGACCTCTGCCAGGATGAAGAAAATGTTGATGGCCGTGGCATAGGTCACGATGACCGCCAGCTTCTGAATGGCTTCCCGTCCCGCATCAAAACCGGCCAACCTGTGCAAGGCCAGACAGAGGAGGATCAACAAAGCCGGGCCGGAAGCAAAAGCAGAAGCCAGGAAACGGGGCGCCAGGGTTGCCGTCAGCCAGTACGATCGGCCGGGCAATCCGCTGTAGAGGAACGCGGTGACCGTGTGAATGCTGATCGCCCAGGGAATCGAGACGATGATCACGGGCTTGATCCAGCCGGGAACGGGTACATGTTCGCGTTGCGCGGTCAGCGTGACCGCGGCGATCACCGCATTCATCAGCAGATAACCGCCGAGGGCAATCATGTCCCAGAACATTACCGACTGCGGCTGGGGATGAAGCACGATGTTGAAAACCCGCGCGGGCTGGCCCAAGTCGACGAAGATGAAGAGAATGCACATCGTGACCGCCGTGACCGCCAGAAGTTCGCCGAGAAGGGTGATACGGCCAAATTGTTGGTAGTCGTGCAGGTAACAGGGCAGAACCACCATGACCGCGGAAGCAGCCACGCCCACAAAGAAGGTGAATTGCGCAATGTAGAGGCCCCAACTCACATCGCGGCTGAGTCCGGTGACGGCCAACCCCCGAATCAGCTGCAGAACATAGCAGAGAGAACCCGCGAGAACCACGAGGAGAAGCGAGGTAACCCAAAGCCAGTATTTCCGGTTCTCCGTAAGCGCTTTGTCAATCATTAACATAGTTATACTAGACAATATAATACACAGCAGGACCAGTGCCCAATTCCGGCTTGCGCTGCACCGCAAAGCGCGAGCGCAGCAGTTGGCGCAGGTCAGAGTCTGGCCGCTCCAGATCGCCGAACACGACGGCCTTTTCCTCGCAACTCTCGGCGCAAGCCGGCCGCTGCCCCTTTGCCAGCCGTTCTTCGCAGAAATTGCACTTCTCCACTACGCCTTTTGTGCGGGTTGGAAAATCCGGGTTCACCGTTGCGATTGCGGGCCGGGGATCCTGCCAGTTGAAGCTGCGCGCGCCATACGGGCAGGCAGCCATGCAATAACGGCAGCCGATGCAGCGATGAAAGTCGATGGTGACCACGCCGTCCTCTCGTTTCCAGGTTGCGTCGACCGGGCAAACGTCCTGGCAAGGAGGATCGTCGCAGTGGTTGCACAGCAGCAACACGGGAAGGGTTCCGAAGAACTCGCGCGTGTAGCCGGTCCGCGCGGAGGGAAATACGTTCTGGAACGGCTCTTTCCATATCCACTTGATCTCGTGTGCGCGGTCGGCGAATTGCGGCACGTTGTGCGTCGAGTGGCATGCCTTGATGCAGCGGTCGCAGCCGTCCTTGTGACGGCATTTTTCGAGGTCAATCGCCATGCCCCAGCGGACGGGTTTCGCGGGCGGCGCGGAGGTTCGCCCGGATGATCGTACGGATGATCGCTCGGCCACGGCACGGACAGCTTTCCTTCCGGCCACGGCCAGCAAGCCCAGACCCGAAAGCCGCAGGAAATCTTTTCGGGTAATTTTCATGGCGTGCTCCTCGAAGCTATCGGGGAATCATTGTGGCAATGCCAACAATCCGGATCGGGAACGCCGGCATAGTCATGGCAACGTTCGCAAAATTCCTTGCGGTCGGTGTGGCATTCGGTGAGGCAGGCGCGGGTGGGACTCTTGTCGTAAGTTTTCCCGTTCAATGCGACGAACTGCCTCCGCCCATCGCGCACAGCCTCGTCTCTCCAATGCTCGAGCAATTGCATGTGAGAGCTGCGCATGTAACTCACGGGCGCGACGCACTGTTTTTCCTGAGCGGGAAGCTTGACTGACGGAGCGGTCAGGGCCGCCTTCCTGTCGAGACCGCCGTGCCAGATGGGAGTGGTGACCAGCCCGACGAAAAGAGTCAGGCCCGCAAGAATAAGTGGCCGATCACTCACGGGCAGCCTCCTCTCCTATCTTCACCAGCGGTTCGCCGCGTAGATCTTCCCCACGCAGGTCAGTAATCCGTTCCTTTTCCCCGGTCATGACCAGCGCGTTCCCCAGTAACTCGTGCACGCCGGCGACGTCTACGCCGGGGACCCAGTACTCCATCAACGTGGGCAGGGTTGCCTTGTCGATGGCGCAGATACAAGCCAGCAAGTTCACGCCATGTTTTTCCTTTACGTGCTTCACGGCGTTAGCGCGCGGGAAGCCGCCGCGCAGGCGCATCTCCAGGTTTTCATCCGTGCCGAGCCCGGCGCCGCTGCCGCAGCAGAAGGTTTGCTCGCGAACCGTGTTTTCCGGCATCTCGTGGAAATTCCGGCAAACGCTGTTCAGGATGTAGCGCGGCTCTTCCAGCAGTCCCATGGCGCGCGAAGGATTGCAGGAGTCGTGATAGGTAACATTCCACCGGTCGTTGCGGCGAGGGTCGAGCCGCAATTTACCGTGATGAATAAGGTCCGCAGTGAACTCGCAAATGTGCACCGCGCGCGTGGAACGGGCGTTCTCGAAACGGGTGCCGGTAATGGGCGAAACCGGTGGTTCCAGGAAATCGGCCGGACCATTCATCGTGTCCATGTACTGATGGAACACGCGCCACATGTGGCCACACTCGCCGCCCAGAATCCATTTGACGCCCAACCGCTTCGCTTCTTCGTAGATCTTGGCATTCAGCCGCTTCGTCAATTCGTGCGAGGAAAAGAGGCCGAAGTTGCCGCCTTCCGAGGCATAAGTGCTGAGCGTATAGTCAAGTCCGATTTCGTGAAACAACATTAGATAGCCGAGCAGCGTGTAGTAGTGCGGAGTGGCAAAGTAGTCGGCCGAGGGCATTACGAAAAGAATCTCCGCGCCCTTGCGATTGATCGGAACTTCGATTGGCACTCCCGTAATTTCCGATGCTTCATCGGCGGCGAATTGGATGCTGTCCTGAAAGGCATGCGGCTGCACTCCAAGATGATTGCCGGTGCGGAAACAGTTGGCGGCAGGCTCCATGACCCAATTAATGTTGCACCCGATTAGGTCGAGTAACTCGCGGCCCATCATAGTGATCTCGGCGGTGTCGATTCCATAAGGGCAGAAAACCGAACAGCGCCGGCACTCGGTGCATTGGTAGAAGTAATAGAACCACTCCTTGATGACGTCTTCGGTCAGTTCGCGCGCGCCCACGAGCGCGCCAAAGATGCGGCCCGTGAGTGTGAAATAACGGCGATAGACCGAACGCATCAGTTCGGCGCGCAGGACGGGCATGTTCTTGGGATCGCCGGAGCCGACATAGAAATGACATTTGTCGGCGCAGGCGCCGCACCGCACGCAGATTTCCATGAACAGCCGGAAAGAGCGGTACTTCTGCAATCGCTCTTTCATGCCTGCAAGAATGATTTGTTTCCAGTTGGGCGGAAGTCTCCAATCCGCGTCGAACGGCTGCCACTCGCGCGGGTTGGGCAGTCCGAGATAAGCAATGTTCTTCGGCGCCGCGCTGTAACAGATCGTCCCTTTGCGAAACTCGACCTTGGCGTTGCGCCAATCACCTTCCGGATTGTTCTGTTCAATCGACAGTAATTTTTCCGGCATCTTCAGTCTCAAGCGGAAGTTTCGCGGCTTTCAGTTTGTCTCGGAACTCGTGCTCCCATTCCGCATAGGAGTGAGTTTTTGCTGGATAGTTCCACGGGTTAACGTGGCGCTTGCTTCGATTGTTGTTGGCCAGATTGCGCGTAGGACTGAGAACGACTCCACCCATGTGCATAAGCTTGCTGAATGGAAAATATGCGGCCAGAGCGCTGACCAGAAGTAAGTGGATCAGAAACATCGTAGTTATGGCATTGGTAACTATCGGGTGGAAGACCGCTAGTCCGAGCGCAAACTGCTTGATCGCGGCCACGTCCGCGCGGACTACGAAGCGTAGGAGCAGGCCGGAGATCACGATTCCCAGCAGCAGAAACAAGGCCAGGTAATCGATCGGCAGCGAAACATAGCAGACCTGCGGGTTGCGAAATCGCCGTGCCGTCAGATACACGAGCGCGCCCAGGATGACCACGTCAGAGACATAAACTGCGGGAGTTCCCACCTGAAAAGCGCCGTCCAGTCGCGAGAGCACACTCACAAAAACTGGAACCGGCAGGAGAAAGAGACGCAGGTGCCGGAGCAGAATCACCAGCAAGGACCAATGAAACGTCAGAGAGCCCAACCACAAATATCTGTCTTCACCAAGTACCAGCCGCCGATCGTGCAGCCGCGCGCGGTTGTTGCGGAAGAGCGATCGAAACAGAAGAATTTCCAGCGCCATGCGACGGAACGCGCCCCAACCGGTGCTCGGGTTGTCCAGGGATGCGGGCTTGATCCAGGGCAGCGACTTTTGCTGGCCGCAGGTGGTGGGAATGCGGAACGGCACCGGGGTCCACGCCCAGCGCGCCACACGGTAGCAGATGCCAACGAGGAAAACCGCGAAGGCCGCATAGGGAACAAGCACTGCGAGCAAGACAACGCCAGCATGCACGTATCCGCCCAAGGCGGCGACCGCAACGATCGCGAGCACGGCCAGCAGCGGGGCGAGGGCCTTCATGCGGATCGCCCCGCGCGAATGCGTTGTTGCGTGTGGTTCGCGCGCCGAACTTCGTTCGCCCGAATTCGCGCCAGTTGTTCGCGGCATTGTGCGTACTTGTCGGCCGCCATGGCTGCAAGCCGGTCGATCCTGCCATCATCGATCCTGCCATCAAGCACTGCCGAGTTTCGTTTCTGTGCGAACTCCCGGAGAATGGGTTTCAGCAGAGATACAAATCGCACGGCGTCGTTGGGAGCGAGCCCTTGGACCAGTTGGAGCCGGATGATAGGGTCGAGGGCGGAATCGATTGCCGTTACATCCATTGCACCGAGTAACTCGCGCAGCAGGTGCGACAGGTTTCTCCGTAGCGTCTCGCCGACCGGATTGCGAAACGGGTCCTGCTCCTTTATCAGAAGAGCCGCCGCGTGACGCGGGTAGGATTCCGCCGTTCGTCGCGCAATCCACTGCTCCAGAATGGCCTCGCTGGCGTCCATAAGATCTCTACACGCAGCCCGTGGGTTTCGGCAGCCCGGCAAGCTTACACGCGCCCTTCGCTGGCCCCGACGGGAACAGCTTGTAGATCTCGTTCAGTTTGTGCCCGGTTTCCTTGCAGAGCTTGCGAATCATAGGCGCAATCCCGAACTCGACGTAGTAATTGCGGATGTAATGAATGATCTTCCAGTGTTCCTCGGTCAGATCGGCGATGGCCTCGGAACCGGCGAAGTCCCTGGCCACCTCACGGCTCCAGCGTTCCGGCTCCTGCAAAAAGCCGTCTTCATCCACTTCGTAAGTTCTTCCCTCGACTTTGAATATCGGCACAGTTACTCTCCTTGTTATCGACTTAGTGTTATCAACTTAGTTCGATGTATCCGCTTGGACATGCGTCCGCGCACTTCTTACAACCATTGCAAACGTCAAGCTTGATCTTGCAGTGTTCGCCTTTCGGCAGCCTGACAAAGCAGTTGTTGCTGCAATACATCCAACAGGTTTCACAATCCATGCACATGCCGCAAGACATGCAGCGTTTGGCCTCTTCGAGCACCTCGGCTTCAGTTAAGCCAAGGTCGACTTCAGTGCCGAGTTCGCGCTCTGCGACCGAAACCCGCTGCGCTTCGTGTCGCAGCGCTGCGGGGTACCAGTCAAGCCTTAGTTTCTCGATCGGGATGGCAGGCAACGCAGACGGCTTTTCCAATGTCCGTCCCTGAAAACCGGCGTCGATGGCCTCGGCCGCCAACCGGCCCTGGGCAATAGCAACGGTGGCGATGCCGAGTCCGGCGCTGTCGCCGCCAGCGAAGACTCCGGCAACGGCGGTCCTGCCCCAGTCGTCGGTCTTGATCCATCCGTTGCGGTTGGACGCAGTCTCCAGGCCTCGGAAGTCCGGTTGTTGGCGGACGGCAATAATGATGCTGTCCGCTTCCAGGTCAAATTCGCTTCCCGCTAAGGGCACCGGCGGTAAGGTGTCACCCGAATTTCCCAGGCGGACACACCGCACTCCGGCTGCGCGGCCATTCCTCCGCAGTATCTCCAGGGGAACGGCAGGGTATTCGATGCGCACACCTTCTTCCCGCGCGCTCTCGGTTTCGCACTTCGTGGCGGTGATCTCCAGGCCCAACATGGTTACTTCGGCGCCGAGCCTTCTGCTCAGGCGAGCCACATCGCAGGCCGTGCCGCCCGCGCCCACTACAACTACCCGGTTGCCCACGTCGACCTTTTCGCCGCAATGTACGCGCTTTAGGAAGGCGATTCCGCTGAGGACGTTCGGTGCATCCTCGCCCGGCAGTTCCAACTTGACGCCCTGGTGCGCGCCAATGCCAGCGAATACGGCTTCATAATTCTGGCGGAGTTGCTCAAGAGAAATATCTTTGCCCACCGCGCAATTGCACTTCAGCTCGACTCCGAGATCGAGAATGCGCGCGATCTCCGCGTCGAGAACTTCGCGGGGCAAGCGGAATTCCGGGATGCCGTAACGCAGCATGCCTCCCGGCTCGTTCAAGGCTTCCAAGACAGTGACCGCGTATCCTCGCCGAACTAATTGATAGGCGCAGGACAAGCCAGCCGGGCCCGCGCCAATGACGGCAACTTTTTCTGCGCGAGGCGGAGCCGCGAGCCGCGAGAGCCCGAGCTTATTGGCAATGCCAAAGTCGCCGATCATGCGTTCGATCGCATTGAACGCCACCGCCCCATCCTTGGCGTTGCGCTGGCACGCCGTTTCGCAAGGGTGAGGACAGATTCGGCCGGTGACCGCGGGGAAAGGGTTACGTTGCACAATTCTTTTCCAGACGCGTTCGCAAGCCTGCTCTTGAGTCAAGCCATAGTCTTTGGCTTGCGCGATGATCACCAGCAACTCGCGGACTTCGTTACCGTTGGGGCAGCTCAAGGCGCAGGGGGGCGCTTTGGGCGCAAAGCGAGGACGCAGCGGGCTGATCTCACCTGCGCACGCCGCTGCGGTTCGAATGACCGGTTTCTTGACTTCTTTGAACAGCCCCATCAGCCAGCTTCCTCGCAGGGGGAGGATCGGAGAAGGCGCTTCAATACCGAACGTGCGCCGACCGTGCGTACGTCAGTGCCGCATGCTTAAAGTCATCAATGTGATAACGCGTAAACTCAAACCCGGTCAGTTGGAAAAACCGTGGCCAGCCGATGCGCTCGATCCACTCGCCAACCCGCTCGTATTTGCGCGCGTGTTTCGCATAGACATCCACAATCTTCACCACGGCCTCGACCACCTCGGGCCAGCGCGGAGGATTATTGGGCAGGAACGGAATCGCTAGCTTGGAAAACTTGGGCGCGCTCCGCGCATTACTGACCTTACCGCCCACCCAGATGGACAAACCGTCGTTGTCCGCATCATTCATGGGCATGGCGGGGCATACGGTGTAGCAATTGCCGCAATACATGCACTGCTGCTCCACCACGGTGACCGAATTCTTACCGTCCACGATCGCCGGACGAATCGCTCCAGTCGGGCAGGAAGCGATGAGAGTTGGAACCTCGCACACTCGGGGCAGCGTGCCATGCTGGACCTTGGGGGGAAGGCGATGGACGCCCAGGATGGCGATGTCAGAACAATGCACCGCGCCACACATATTCAGACAGCAAGCCACTGCGATCCGCAATTTTGCCGGAAGGTCCTCGTGCGTGAAGCGCTCGTAGAGAGCATCCATGACGCACTTCACCAGGCCTGAAGCATCGGTTGCCGAGGAATGGCAATGAATCCATCCCTGCGTATGCACAATGTTGCTGAGGGCGTTATTCGTGCCGCCAACCGGATATCCCAAGGCGATCAGTTCCTGCTTCAGCGGCTCGATTCGCGCCGGATCGTCCAGTAGAAACTCGAGATTATTCCGGCTGGTGAAGCGCAGATAACCACCAGAATATTTATCGGCTAAATCGGCAAAGATCCGAAGCGTGTGGACGCTCAGCAGGCGCGGCGTGCCCGCGCGCACCGTGTAGATGCGGTCGCCCGATTCCGCCACGTGGCAATAGATTCCGGGGGCTAGATTCTCGTGGTACTTCCACTGGCCGTAGTTCTTCTTGATCAGAGGATGCAGATATTTTTCGTAATGCGGCGGTCCAATGTCGGTGAGTCGAGCTTCAGGTGTGGCACTCATTTCTCACCGTCCTTAGCAGCCTGATAGAAGATATAGGGATTATCGCGGGGCGCGGAAACCATTTCCGCGACTGGGTCGAGACCGATACCGTCGAGGAAGGCGGGCAGCCCCACGCGCTGGATCAGTTCACCGACCCGTTCCCGATTGTTGCCGTATTCGTCCCAGAAATCCCAGATGCGGCGGATCAGCTCCTTCAAAGTGTCCATGAGTTCTTCCGCAGGGACGAAGGGAACAAGGACCGAGGAGAGCAGCGCGCCCTGCATGATGGGCGCCTTGCCGCCAATCATAATGACCGCTCCGCGGTCCTTGCCCGGGTGCAGCGCTTTGGGCATGACGTTGATGCAGTGCATGCAGCGCACGCATTCGTGGTTTTCAATGCCGAGCTTGTGGCCATCCCATGCCATGCACTTTGTGGGGCAGAGGTCGCAGACATCCTTCTGGAGGTTGAGGCCGGCGGATGCGTAGTGCGTCACGGCACTCTCGTCCACCTGGATTTCGTCCTTCCAAGTGCCGATGATGGAAAGATCGGCGCGGGCAATGGCCGCCACGCAATCGTTCGGGCAGGCGGCGCACTTGACTTTGAACTTGTAAGGGAAGGGCGGACGATGCATCTCGTCCTGGTAGGCCATGGTCAGGTCGTAGCACAACTTCATCGCGTCATAGCAGGCCCATTCGCAGCGGGCCATACCGACGCAGCAGGAAGGCGTGCGGAAAGAAGATCCGGAACCGCCCAGATCGAACCCGGCATGTGCCAACTCTTGGAATGTGGGTTCGAGTTCAGCGGTGCGGGTGCCGAGCAGAATGAGGTCGCCGGTGGACCCGTGCATGTTGGTAAGTCCAGAGCCGTGACGCTCCCATATGTCGCAGATGGTGCGAAGGGCGTCGCTGGTGTAGAACCATCCTGCGGGTTGGTTGACGCGTATGGTGTGGAAGTGGGCAACATTGGGGAACTGTTCCCCGACATCGCTGTAGCGCCCGATGACTCCACCGCCATAGCCGAGCACGCCGACCAAACCACCGTGTTTCCAATGCCCCTTTTTCTCCTGGTAAGAAAGCTCCAACTGGCGGAGGAGATCCTGGGCGCTGGCGCTGGTTTGGCCAGCCGATTTGATTTCCTTGACGAAGCTGGGCCAGGGACCTTTTTCCAGTTCGTCGAGCAGTTCGGTTTTTGGCTTGTCGTCGGGCATCAGGCGCGTCCCAGGTTTCGCCACACTTGTTCTGAAAGATCCGGGGGCCCCGGCGACTGCATACCATACATACGCGATTAGTTTAATAGAGAATAACGAACTTGCGCTATGACATATATCACGAGGCCGTGTGAGATACGCACAGGAGCTGTAAGTCACTCTCCCAGGCGGACTTAGTTTCTCTTCGGATTTCTACGATACGATGTCAGAGAGGAACCGGCCGGAGGTTACATGACTTCCTTCCCCATTCTGCTCAGACTCGAGGGACGCACCTGCGTAGTCGTCGGCGCGGGGCGAGTTGCGGCAGCGAAGGCAGCAGGGTTACTGATCCACGGAGCACAAGTCGTTGTCGTCGCTCCGAAAGCAGTCAACTGGATTCGCGAGAAAGCACGATCGGGCAAACTGGCATGGCGCCGGCGGGCATTTTCGGCCCGCGATGTGCGAGGCGCGTTTCTGGTGGTGGCAGCTACCAATTCCACTGCCTCCAACAGCGCTGTGTTTCGCGCCTGCCGGGCCCGGGGCGTACTCTGCAATGTGGTGGACGATCCTGAGCACTGCGACTTTTTTTATCCTGCCGTGGTGCGTCGTGGGCCGCTGCAGATTGCCATCTCGACCGAGGGAAACAGTCCTGCCTTGGCAGCGCGGCTGCGGAAAGAATTGGAGCGGCAATTCGGGCCGGAGTGGGAATCATTTGTCGAACACATCGGAAAGCTCCGGCGACAATTTCTGAGCGCGAGTGTGCCCTTGGAAAAGAAGCGTGAACTACTTGCTGAGCTTGCCGGGCAGAAAGCATTCCTGAGCTTCCGACGACAGTGGGTGCGTGCCACTCGCCGCAGGACTTAGCTGCGCAAGCGATGGCGACGTTCTAGCGCGCCACTCTTTACGACGAGGCCTTGGGGCGCGAGCGCTAGTGCGTCGAATCCGCATATTTGACCGAACAGCCGTAGGGGCGCGTCGCCGCCGTCTCTACTTGCTTGCCGGCCATGGCCTGCTCGAGCGCGCGACTGACATAGTTCGTCGCGCCAGGAACGTCGTTCAGATCAGTTGTGGGTTTGTCGTCAATGGCTCCATCGTAAATCACGACGCCCTGGGGGTTGATGACAACCATCTGCGGGGATGTCTTCGCGTCGTAAAGATGGCCGATCTCGCCGGTCGGGTCGAGCAGTGCGGCAGTCGGCGCAGCCTGCATCTTCGCCAGGTAGTCGTTTTCTTCGCTCGCAGTCACGTATCCCTGTTTGCCCGGCGCGGAAGACAGAATCGTGAGCCAAACAACGCCCCGGCCCGTCCACTGCTTTTGCAGCCGCTGCATGTTGCCGCTGTTGTACTGCTTGCCCACGAAGGGGCAACCGTTGTTGTGCCACTCGAGGACTACATACTTTCCGCGATAGTCTGCGAGGTGAAAGATCTTGCCGCTGCTCGCCGTACCTGCGAACTCCGGCGCGGCCTCGCCGACTTTCGCAGCCGAGAGCAGTGGCGGAGCGACGCACAGCAGCAGAGCAATGAGCATGGGGTATAGAAGCATGGGGTAGAGAGTCGAGGGCTTCATATTTGTGGTCCTTCCTTATAAGGATTGTGCTGCGTGGATTCCAATACCGTAGCTGCTTCTCACCGCGCCAAGCTTGCTGATGGGCACATCAATCAAGTAGGCCTGATCGGCGGAGAGCACGAGCACGCCCTGCAGCCGCTGGATCGGTTTGAGAAGTTGATCGGACTTGCGCAACGTCAACTGGAAGCCAGTGGTCACAGGCAGGAGCTTCTGCGGCGCCGCGTTTTCGATCTGCGACTCAACCAGCGGGAAGAAAACCGCCTGCGTGATTTGGCCGAGCTTCGCGGTGAGCACGAAAGAATCGTTGGCATCAGCCACGCTGAATCTCCAGTTCTCGGGCGCCGGGCGCGGCAACGACTTGCGAGTGGCAGTGAATAAAGCTGCCGTGCGAGCATCCGGCGCAGGCGGCTGCGATTTGATAGGGAGAGTCAGTGAGAGTTGTGCCTTGCCCGGGATGCACATTTCGTGGCTGCAGACCAGGATCCTTACCTCGGCGCCGAGTCGAGCTGGTTGCTGCGTTGCCATGCTGGTCTCTCCACTTATTGGCACGATTAGCAGCACCGCATCCTCGTAACCAAAATCCACGATGCTAGACGTCTCAAGACGCCGCGGCGCAGGCCACTCGATTGCCCCAGCGGCAAGACCCGCCGGCAACTGCCAGTTCACGCGGGGCGGCTCGCCCGAGTCGCCTGGATTGACCCAGTAGATGTGCCAGCCCTTCTCGAGGTGGAAACGCAACCCGAGATCAAACTTACGCCCGGCTGATATCCATTGATTCTCCGCGATGAGTTCCAGCGTGCCGTGCGGGATGGGCGTGCCTTCCGCATGCGCACTGGCTGCGCACAGCAGCAGAGCAACTCCAAACGTGAGAGCCCGGGAAAACCTCGAATTTGGATTGCACCCTGGCATTTTTGATTTGATGCACAAACCGTCCAGCATGTTCTTTCTTATCTGACAGCGCGCGCCAGTCATTCGCTCCGTAAGTCAGCCACTGCAATCTCCCCTGCGCCTAGCAGAAGCAGACAGCGAGATACGGAATCGACCTTTCGAAACGCAAGCTGTTGCCCCCCGCGATTACGAATCGTCTGATCGTATTGGTATGATGGCATACGAACCGCTCGGATGATCTCCGACTCGGCGCACGCACAGCGGTGAAGGCTCTTAATTCGTTGGATTTCCAATTATCGGAGTGTCTATGAACGGATTCTGGGAACGAGTAGTGTCTGCGTTTCGGTGTTTCCTTTCCATCCTGTTCCACGCTGACATTCCCAACGACATCGCGCAGAAACTGGTCAAGGCTGCCGGTCCGATTCCGCAGGCGCCAGTTGCTGCTGCACCTTCCGTCTCTCGTCTCAAGGAAGTTGAGCGGCCCGCTTCGGAAACGTTCGATCGCGCCGTGCAGATGCTGGCGCTGCTGCAACGCGACGGGCGGCTCATCGATTTCCTGGCGGAGAACATCTCCGCCTATCCCGATGCGCAACTTGGCGCCGCTGTCCGCACCATCCACGACACTTGCCGGCAGGTGCTCGACCATTATGTAAAGCTGGAGCCGATTCTGAACTCCGAAGAGGATCAACCGGTGACGGTGCCGGCGGGCTTTGACCCAGCCGCCGTCAAATTGATCGGCAACGTGGCGGGAGAGCCTCCCGTTCGCGGTGTGTTACGGCACAAAGGCTGGCGCGTGAAGGAAGTGAATCTGCCGCCGTTGCCGCAGGCCGCCGGACGCATGGTGGTTGCGCCGGCTGAGGTCGAACTTTCATAACGGTCTGATCCCACATTTGCGCAACCGATGCTGGGTTTGAAAAAGGAGATGTTCGTTGGCGGCCAAATACATTGTTGGCATCGACCTGGGGACCACAAATTCGGCGCTGGCGCGCTGCGACGCCACTGCTGCCGGAAGTGCCGCAGAAGAGGAAGGCCGCATTGAAATCCGCGGCATTCCGCAACTGGTGAATCCGAACGAAGTGGCGGAACGCACGTTGCTGCCGTCGTTTCTCTACATCCCGGGCGAATTCGATTTTCCGAAGGGCAGCCTCGCGTTGCCATGGGAGCCCGAGCCGAAGCTCGTGATTGGCGAACTGGCGCGCAAACGCGCCGCGGAGAGCCCAAACCGGCTGGTCGCTTCCGCCAAGTCCTGGCTCTCGTACGCTGGGGTGGACCGCACCGCGCCGATCTTGCCGTGGCAAGCGCCCGCGGAGGTGCCCAAGCTATCGCCGGTCGAAGCGTCATCGCACTTCTTGCGGTACTTGCGCACCGTGTGGGACAGCAGCGAGACCGGGGAGCACAGCGCTCTTGCGGAGCAGGATGTGCTGCTCACTGTGCCCGCTTCGTTCGATGAAGAAGCGCGCGAGTTGACGAGGCGCGCCGCCGAACAGGCCGGCTATCCGCACGTCACGTTGCTGGAAGAGCCATTGGCGGCCTTTTACGCGTGGCTTGAAAGCCAGGGTGATGACTGGCGCCGCCGCATCAAGGTCGGCGACCTGGTTCTCGTGTGCGACGTCGGCGGCGGCACCACGGATCTCAGCCTCATCGTGGTTTCCGAAGAGGGTGGCGAACTGACACTGAAGCGCGTCGCCGTTGGCGACCACATCCTGCTGGGCGGCGACAACATGGACTTGGCGCTGGCGCGCGTTCTGCAGCAGCGCCTTGAAGCCTCGGGCAACCGCATCGACACCTGGCAGTTGCATGGCCTGTGGCATCAGAGCCGCATCGCGAAAGAAAAACTGTTCGAATCGCCCAAGACGCAGAAGCGCCCAATCACGTTGCTGGGCAAGGGAACGAAGCTCATTGGCGGTACCATCAAGACTGAACTGGCGCGCGAAGACCTCGACCAGATACTGGTCGAAGGATTTTTTCCCAAAGTCGCGAGCGGGGAATTACCTGCTCGGCAACGCCGTGTTGGTTTTCAGGAGTTGGGCCTGCCGTACGCGGCCGATCCAGCCATTACCAAGCATCTGGCGCGGTTTCTGTCGGAGCAGGTTCGCAACAGTCCCGAGGCGGCGGGCATCCGGCGCGGCCCGAGCGGACTGGCATGTCCCACGCACGTTCTGTTCAACGGCGGAGTGATGAAAGCGGCAGTGCTGCGCGACCGTTTGGTCGAGGTGCTGAACAGCTGGTTAAGACAAGAAGGATTCGACGCGCTCGGGGCAGAGCAAATACTGGAAGCTCCCGACCTGGAGCACGCGGTTGCGCTCGGCGCGGCTTATTACGGCAAGGCGCGTCGCGGTCGCGGTGTGCGTATCCGCAGTGGCGCCTCGCGCACGTATTACATTGGAATTGAAAGCGCCATGCCCGCCGTGCCCGGCATGGAAGCTCCAATCAAGGCGCTCTGTGTCGTTCCCTTTGGCATGGAGGAGGGCAGCGAGGCTACGATTCCCGGCCGGGAGTTTGGCCTCGTCGTCGGCGAACCAGCCGAGTTTCGTTTCCTGAGTTCCAGCGTCCGTAAGCAGGACCAGGTCGGCGGCCTGCTGGAAGATTGGGGCGCCGATATCGAGGAACTCAGCCCGCTCGAGGTCACGCTCAAACTGGATGGCCAGCAGGGAACGGTTGTACCGGTGCGCATCGAGACTCGCATCACCGAACTGGGTACCCTCGAGGTCTGGTGCGTCTCCCGCGAGGGCGCCGAGCGCTGGAAGCTGGAGCTGAACATTCGCGATAAGGCTCGCGAAAAGCACGGGAGATGAGGTCGTCGGTGCCTTCTCGTTATCTGATCGGCATCGATCTGGGCACGACAAACTCTGTCGTCGCATACATCGATACTCGGGAAGTCGCCGATGCGGGCTCCCCGATGCGTGTGTTCCCCGTACCGCAGTTGGTGGGACATGGGGAAGTCCGCACGCTTCCGGCACTTCCTTCTTCTCTTTACTTCCCCACCGCAGATGAGTTGTCTGCCGGAACGGTGAGCGCGACATGGGATGAGGATCCGCCCATGGTCACCGGTGTGCTCGCGCGCGAACAGGGGGCGCTGGTACCGAGCCGCCAGGTGTCATCGGCCAAGTCGTGGCTTTCCTATGCCGGGGTGGATCGCCGCGCCAAGATTCTGCCGGCGCAAGCGGAACCTCCCCAGGCTCTCATTTCTCAACCCATGATTTCCCCGGTCGAAGCGTCCGCGCGCTACCTCATGCATTTGCGCGACGCCTGGAACGCCGCGATTGGGACGGATGCAGAGACGCGTTTTGAGCACCAGGAAATCGTCCTCACCGTACCGGCTTCGTTCGATGAGGAAGCGCGTGAGCTGACGGTCGAAGCCGCCCGCCGCGCCGGACTCGACAAACTCACTCTGCTCGAAGAACCGCTGGCCGCGTTTTATGCATGGATCGCGGTGAAGATCGCGGCGAAGATGGCAGGGAAGATCGCGGCGAATCGTCACGCGCAGGCCGGTGGGGAGGGTGAGGACCTCCGCGACGGCGAACTGATTCTCATTTGCGACATCGGCGGCGGCACGACCGACTTCAGCCTGGTGCGCACTCGCGCGGTCAACGGCGAGTTGCAGTTTGAGCGCACCGCCATCGGCGAGCACCTTTTGCTCGGCGGCGACAATCTCGATTTAGCCTTGGCCCGCCGCGTGGAAGACAAACTCGCGAAAGACAAGCTCAGAGATATTCCGCTCACTCTGCGACAGCGTTATGCTCTGCGCCGGACCTGCTCTGCCGCGAAAGAGCGGCTGCTCAGCGATTCGGAATTGTCGCACGTGCCGATCACGGTCTTGGGCAGCGGACAGGCCGTCGTTGGACAGGCGCTCAGCGTTGACCTGGCGCGCGAGGAAGTCCTGCAGATTCTGACGGCGGGGTTCCTGCCAATCACGGCGCCGAATGAGATGCCGGCATATAGCCGGCCAACCGGGTTGCGCGAACTCGGCCTGCCCTACGCCAGTGATCCCGCCATCACCAGGCACCTGGCCGCATTTCTGAGGCAAGCGGCGGTCACCATGAACGGTTCGTCGGAAAACCCCGCTGCTGCAAACCCCGCTGCTGCAAACCAAAGCTCTGCAAACCAAAGCTCTGCAAACCAAAGCTCTGCAAACCAAAGCTCTGCAAATCACCGAATGGCTCGACCCGATGCGGTGCTCTTGAATGGCGGCTTCTGTGCGCCAGCGGTGACTCGCGCGAGGATCGTCGAAGCAATTTCCTCCTGGTTCGGAGGCGCCCAAAGCGGCTGGCGGCCCAAGCTCCTCAACAACGAAGTGGTGGATGATGCGATAGAAAGTTCGGTAGATAGTTCGATGGAAAGCGCGGTGGCTCGCGGTGCTGCTTACTACGGCCGCGTACGGCGCGGCGCCGGTTTGCGCATCAGGGCCGGCAGCGCCCGCACATACTACATCGGATTGCGCTCGGACGATCGTCTGAAGGACCACGGACTGCAGGGCATCTGTATTTTGCCTGCCGGAGTCGAAGAGGGCACCACACTTCCGCTACTCAACCGCGAATTCTCGGTGCTGGCTAACCGCCCGGTATCGTTCTCGTTGTACAGTTCGCGCACACGGCACGATGCGCACGGCGAAGTCGCTCGCTTGGACGAAGACGAAGACGAAGCGGACGAAGCGAATCTTCATCGGCATGCACCGCTCGTGACCTTGTTGCGCTACGGCAAGAAAATGCGCGACGTGTACTTGACTGTCGGTCTCAGAGCCAACTTCACGGAGGTCGGCACGCTCGAACTCTGGTGTGAATCGCGGGACACGCCGCATCGCTGGCGGCTGCAATTCGAACTGCGCGGCGAAGAGGCGCAAGCGCAGCAACTCGACACGGCGGAAGCACAACCTGTGGCGACACGTTCATCGGCCGTTTCCACTTCCGATGCCACGGTAGAATCGGCGGCGCAACTGATCCGCAGTGTTTTTGGCGGCTCCACTGATGGCGACACCCCGGCGCCCGATGCTTTGGTCAGCCAAATGGAAGCGGTGCTCGGCGCGAAGAGAGACTCGTGGCCCGTCTCGGCCATTCGCCGGTTCGGCGACGTGCTAATCGAAGTTGCCGCCGGACGCAAGAAATCCCCGCGCCACGAGGTACGTTGGCTCAATCTATCCGGCTTCTGTCTGCGGCCGGGATTCGGTGCACCGGGTGACGCTGCGCGCGTGAACGACCTGCGAACCATCGCGTCGAACGCACTCGTCTTTGCCGACGATCTGCAATGCCAGGTCGAAATGCTGGTGCTGTTGCGCCGGATTGCCGGGGGCATCAATGCCAGCGAGCAGCAGGCGTTCTATCGCAAGCGTACTCGTCGTGCCGGCCGCAACAAGAAAGGCCGCGTGAACCGGCAACTGGAATACGAGGAGTGGCGCCTGTTTTCGAGCCTTGAGCACCTGCTCGCCAGCACGCGTGCGGCGCTTGGCCATGAACTGCTGGCGAAGATCAGAGAAGAACCTGGAGAGGCGATTTGGCTGTGGTCGCTCGGCCGGCTGGGCGCCCGCATTCCGCTGTACGGGCCGCGGCACTCTGTAGTCGCGGCTGAGATTGCCGGCAAGTGGGTGAAAGCCCTGCTGGACTTATCCCCGTTTACGGCGGCAACGGGGTCCGCCATCGTACAGATCGCGCGGCGCACGGACGATCGTTCGCGTGACGATCGCTCGCGGGACATTGATGATGCCATTCGCGAGCTGGCAATCTCCCGCTTAATGGCGTCTGGGATCGCCGAAGAGACCATTCAGCTTCTGTCCAAATACGTCCCGCCCGAACCGGCGGACGCGGTCCGCAGCTTCGGCGAATCGCTGCCGACCGGGTTGCAGGTTGTCAGCTCTTCGAACTGCCTGCTGTCGGTACCCGCGTTGCATGGCTCAGGTCCGGCCTTTTCGAAACCGGAGTGAACCGCGGCTGGCATGCGCAGCTGCAATCGGCATTGGAGCTAATCCGCTAACAGGCTCCAAACCAGGTTCGGGCGGCACAGCATCTTTTGAACTTTCTATCGCACGGTCAAGGCACTGCGCAAGAGGGCGGCAAGTTGTAGCACTCGAACTACTCCACAGTGAGAGTAACGGTGCCCGTGCCCGTGGCGCTGCCTGAGGTGCCCGTCACAGTCACGGTGTAGGTCCCCGGCGTAGTGCCGGAATTGCCGCCGCCACCGCCCCCGCCGCCGCATGCGAGTAAGCCTCCAATGAGGGTCGCGAGTAAAACGAACAGGCCAAACCTTGTACGGCAGCTACTACGCCGCCGCTCTGAGATGCCACCTCCGAAAAACATGGCGAAGGCCAGCAGACCGGTGCCAGCAGCGGTGTACCAGGGGGTACTTGGGCGCAAGGGATACACGAGAGTAGCGCCGGTGGCGGCCGTGGTGGAGATGGTGAGGGTGGCCGTCCCGGGGGAGTCACCGGTGATATCTACCGGGCTAGTCGAACCGAAGCTCAGCGTGGGTAGGTCTTGGGCGCCAGCCGGGCTGGAGGTAACGGCAGCCGTCAGCGTTACGCCGCCGATGAAGCCTCCGATTGGTGTCACAGTAATCGTCGAAGTGTTGCCGGTGGTCGCGCCAGGGCTGACTGACACGGCAGTACCGGCGACAGTGAAGCTAGCCTGAAGGGCACTCTCATTCTGCGGCCCGACATCCTGCCATAGAATCTGGGAATCCTTGACCTGTGAGCCTTGTTGGTAGGTGACACAGACACCGGGTTCTCCTACTCCCGACTCTGAGCAATCCCCACTCCCAAGCCCGATAGCTGCGAACGAGAAGGTATAAGGCGACGAGGTGGTGCTGGAGGTGACCGTCCAGGAACCGTCGTATGAGGAAGTGGAATAGTCAATAATCACCATGGTCGCGCCAACGTCGGCGCCGGCGTAAGGTTCGCGAATATTTATCGGAGCGGACTCGCCAGCAGCACTTACGACAGTACAGGTGGCAGTCGATTCAGGATCGCTGCAGGTGCTGACCCAAGCAGCCACCGGCGAAGGCCAAAAGAGTGTTACAAAGGGTGTTCCACTAAATGCGCTCGGTTGTGTGCTTCCGCTTGTGCAACCAGAAACACAGTTAATGAAGGCAATTGCCTGAAAGACATCACCGCCAGGAATAGGCTCGATCAGGTTTCCGATCCCATAAGGGTAGGTCGCTGTCCACGTCGGGCCGCAGAACGCTAACGGGCTGGAAGGCATTCCCGGCAAAGCTACGTAGGCCTTCGGTATATATCCCAAAAGCTCGTTAAACGATTCGGGTACATATTGAGGCACTCCCCGGCCGGGGGCCACGCTGTACTGTTGCGGTCCTGTCGCGGGATCCTGGCATATGGTTTGCGCCCGCGCCACTCCCAGCGCGAAGAATAAAAGTGCCACGAATTGCAAGGATCGTTTCATCACGGCAGCACGACTCCTCTTAAATAGTATATCCAGCCGCAGCGCGTCCATCTCGTGGATCCAACGAATCAGGGCCTGACGATCAAGGAAGTTTGCGACGCATTTGAAGCAGATGCCAAGCCGCGAGATCTGCGCAAACCGACGCTCTACAAGAATCGGCTGCTGTTTCGCCGGTAGAGCTGGGAATTTACAGGCTTGCAGACCGCATCATGAATATTCCAAGTCTTTCTCCAGGAAAAGCACCAAGTGGAAAATCGTTTTGAAACGTTTTATATTGCCAACGGAATTTCATACGCAGACGGAGGAGCCAGTCCATGAGGTCCGCACTCCTGCAAATTGCAATTCTTGGATTCGTCGTTGCCACGATCTCTTCTGCTCAAGACTCGCACTTCCAACCCGAGGGCCAGCAGATTCCTGTACCGGATTGCCTGACGATGAAGGGACTTTGGGAGGGCGGTTCGAAACCGTACAGCCAGACAGAACATGAGTCATGGCTTGCCGATATCAAACACTGGAGGGTCGAGCGTCGTGTCCGTGTCGGCTACGATGATGCGAGGTACGATTTGCCCGCCCTGAAATGGACGCAGTCGAGTTTCATGCAGCCTCAGATGATGGTCCAGGATCGGTACTTTTATGATCCGGAAGCTGGCAGGTACACCGTGGATCGTTACCTCGACGATCTCGAAAAGCGTTACGGCGGAATTGATGCAGTCCTGATCTGGCCAACCTACCCAAACATGGGAATCGACAATCGGAATCAGCACGACATGATTCGCAGCATGCCTGGTGGCGTCCCCGGCGTGAGGCAAATGATTGCCGACTTCCATCGCCGCGGTGTGCGGGTCTTTTTTCCGATGATGATGTGGGACCAGGGAACACGGGATCCAGGCATGCCTTGGCCCGATGCGATCGCCAGGCTGATGGCGGAAGTCGGCGCCGACGGCATCAACGGCGACACGCAGGACGGAGTTCCCTTGGCATTCTCGTTAGCCGCGGACAAGATTGGCCATCCCCTCGCTTTTGAGCCCGAGGGAGGCCCGTCAGACGAAGCCTTAGCGTGGAACGTCATGACGTGGGGCCAATACAAATTTCCTTTCACTCCTCTCGTCGACAAATACAAGTGGCTTGAAACGCGCCACATGGTCAACATCTCACACCGTTGGAATCGTGACAAAAGCGACGATCTGCAGTTCGCTTTCTTCAACGGAGTTGGTTGGGAGAGTTGGGAGAACATCCGGGGCATCTGGAATGGAATCACGCCGCGCGACGCAGAAGCCACCCGACGGGTTGCGACTATCGAACGGGCTTTATCGCCATTCCTCGTCAGCAAAGACTGGGAGCCGATGTCACCAATGCTCCGTTATGGAGTGTATGCCAGCCGCTGGCCGCTGGGAGAAGAAACACTTTGGACAATTGTCAACCGAAACGAATACGACATCGAGGGCAACCAGATCGAGGTTGCAGCGAAAGACAACGTTCGTTACTTCGATCTTTATCACGGAATGGAACTGAAAACTCAGACTAGGCCGGGTGGGAGAACTGTCCTTGCGTTTTCGATCGAAGGAAGGGGATACGGAGCCATCCTCGCGACCAACGCCGCACCAGACCAGAAACTGATGGCCTTGATGTCCAAAATGAAAGAGCTGACGGCAACGCAGCTGGCCAATTACTCGCACGAATGGAAAGTTGTGCCTCAGCAGATTGTCCCAATTCAAGCAACGAAAGCCGCAGCCGACACACCGCAGGGAATGGTCAAGATCCCCCAAGGCGATTTTCTTTTCAAGGTCTCCGGAATCGAGATTGAGGGACTCAATGACGTGGGAGTGGATGTACAGTATCCGTGGGAGGACTCACCGCGACGCTTTCACGAGCATCCCATGCAGGTCAAGTCTTTCTATATCGATAAGTACCCAGTTACGAATGCTGAATTCAAGAAGTTCCTTGACTCTACCCACTATCACCCTAAGGATGATCTGAATTTTCTCCGTGATTGGAGGGATGGAAGCTATCCTGAGGGATGGGAAAACAAGCCGGTGACGTGGGTCTCCCAGGGAGACGCGCGGGCCTATGCGAGTTGGGCTGGAAAGCGCCTGCCCCATGAGTGGGAGTGGCAGTACGCAGCTCAAGGCGCGGACGGCCGCCTCTAGCCTTGGGGTAACCAGTGGGATGATGGCGCTGTGCCGGTACCCGACAAGTCACGCACAATGCGAGGTCCGGATCCGGTCGACGGTCATCCGAAGGGAGCCAGTCCATTCGGTGTGATGGATATGGTGGGGAATATTTGGCAGTGGACGGAGGAGTTTGTTGACGAACACACGCGTGGCGGCATTCTTCGCGGCGGCAGTTGCTATCAGCCGCAGGGCTCGATCTGGTACTTTCCTCAGGCTTACAAGCTGAACGAGCACGGCAAACTGCTGCTGATGTCCGCCAGCATGGACCGCTCCGGGGCAGTCGGATTCCGTTGCGCAGTAGACTCGCAATGACCTGTTGGCCCGCGGCCTGTAGCGCTGAGGAGCACAGCCCGCCCCTGGTTCAACGCGGCACGCCATGACAGCACAAGTGACAATGCGGCAAATCGCTGAGCGTGCCGGCGTCTCGATTGGCACAGTGTCGCATGTAATCAATGAAACCGCGACCGTCCGGCCGAAGCTGCGAGAACGCGTGCTCGAGGCGATTCGCAGTATGGGCTATCAGCCGAGTGCCTTAGCGCAGGGACTACGGAAAAACCGAACCAACATGCTCGGAATGGTGATTCCAGATATTACGAACCCGTTCTTTCCGGGCGTGGTTCGTGGCGTCGAGGACGTGGCCTACAAGCGCTCTTTTCGCGTGATCCTCTGCAATGCTGACAACGATCCTTCCAAGGAAGCGTCGTACGTTCGCGAATTACGCTCCTATCACATTGCTGGCCTACTGATCATTCCAGCGGCAGGTGCGGACATCGCGGGTCACCTCCGCGCTTACGCGTCGGCCTCGGTCCCCGTGGTTTGCATTGACCGGGTCCCGGATGGCTGGAAGGGCGATGCCGTCTTGGTGGCGAACGCGGAAGGTGCCTATCTGGCAACGCGCCATCTGATTCAGATGGGGCATAAACGGCTGGCCGTGATCGCTGGGCCGCTCGGGTTAACCAACGCTGCGGAACGCTTAAAAGGTTTTAAGCGCGCGTTAAACGAAGCCCACATGGAAATTGAGCCGGAGTTTGTCCAGGAAGCACGCTTCGATACCGCGAGTGGTTACCAGGCAGCTCTTCGGCTCCTGCGGATGCTTCCGCGCCCGACCGCTATTTTTGCATGCAACGACCTGATGGCTTTTGGCGTGCTGCAGGCTGCTCGTGAACTTAGTCTACGATGCCCGGAAGACTTGTCGATCGCCGGTTTTGATTGTCTGGAGTTCACCAGGTTCACAGATCTCCGCTGACATAGACTGGATTATCACGCGCGGGAGCGATGCAAAGAGGCAGCCGGAAGGGCGAAGTATGAGTCCGCGAAAGGGATGCGCGGGCAACGTAGCCGCGGCCATTTAGTCAAGGAGGAAGCCAATGGCGCGACGAGTGTTTTTCAGCTTCCATTACGATGGTGATGTTTGGCGAGCAAATCAAGTTCGCCATGCGAATGTCGTCGCCGGATCTGACGTTGCTGGCTTCTTTGACCACTCGGAGTATGAGGAAGCCAAAAAAAAAGGCAAAGAGGGTATTCAGCGGATGATCCTCAAAAACCTTAAAAGTACCACGGTCACAGTGGTGTTGATTGGCAAAGATACCGCAAGCCGGCCCTGGGTAAAATATGAAATCGAGCAATCTATCGCGCGCAAGAACGGGCTGCTCGGCATTTACATCCACCATCTAAGAAACAGCGACAGAGATTCTTCCTTTTTTCGCGGAGCCAAACCAGCGGTACCCTGGGGCGTGGAATTTCCTGCCTATGCCTGGGACAAGGATCTGGAGCGTTTTCGGAGAGAGATAGAAGCTGCTGGCAAGCGCGGGGATGCAGCACGAGCGGGTAGGTAGAAGTCCATTCCTGACTATTGAGAAGCGAGACGATGGGCAGGCTAACAGAGCCGTAGGTAAGTTACCACCCGATTTTGGGGCACGATGAAATTAGCAATAGATTCCGTCCTGATTGAATTTTTCTGGACGTAGTTAAGGGAATTGATATTCTGCACAACTTCACAAGGAGGCGTGCCAGATGGCCACGAAGAATCCGGCTCGCGTTTTCATGGCGTTCGACTACGATCACGATGAGGCTCTCAGAAATCTGCTGGTGGGCCAATCAAAGCATGGAGATTCGCCATTTGAGATGCACGACTGGTCGGTGAAGGAGCCATTCACCGTAGACTGGAAGGCCAAGGTCCGCGCGAAAATCCGCAGCGTCGATCAGGTCATCGTTCTGTGCGGCGAGCACACGCATCTGGCAACCGGGGTTGCGGCAGAGTTGACGATAGCCCGTGAGGAAGGGAAGCCTTACTTTCTACTATGGGGATACTCGGGGAAGACCTGCACGAAACCCACATCTGCCTCGGTAAGCGACAAGATTTACACCTGGACGTGGGACAACCTGAAAGCGTTAATCGCGGGAAATCGCTGAGCTTCACACATGAGTCCACTTATGCGACGTGCCCTTTGCGTTGGCATTGACGAATACGGATTCGGCCCCCTTAACGGGTGTGTCAACGATGCCCACCGCATGCGGTCCGTGCTGGAAAAACAGCATGACGGTTCCCCTAACTTTGATTGCAGAATATTGGTCGCGCCGCAAGGATCGGCGGCGAATGTCGTCACCCGAACAGTTCTTCGCGATCATTTGCAACAACTTTTCAAAGATCCCGCCGATGTTGCTCTGTTTCACTTTTCAGGACATGGCACCACAAACAATCTGGACGGGTATCTTGTGACACAAGACGCCGCCCAATACGACGAGGGCGTCGCAATGGGGGACGTTTTGAAGCTCGCGAATGATTCAAAAGCCAGCGAAGTAGTCATCCTGCTTGACTGCTGCTTTTCCGGGCAGCTCGGTAACCTGCCGGCTGTGGACAACACAAAAGTCCTCCTCCGCGAGGGCATCTCGATTCTGACAGCAGGCAGAGGCAATCAGGTTTCGGTCGAGGCCGGTGGAGGTGGGGTTTTTACTTCGCTCGTGGTGGATGCCCTAGAGGGCGGAGCGGCCAACATCCTCGGTGCTGTAAGTGCTCCGGCGATTTACGCGTATGTAGAAGCAGCCCTCGGGGCCTGGGATCAGCGCCCCCTGTTCAAATCACATGTATCCAGCGTGCTTGAGTTGCGATGTTGCACGCCGCCAATCGACCGGAACATCCTTCGGCGACTGCCACAATTCTTTCCTCTTCCGGCGGAGGATCTACCCCTGGATCCGTCCTATGAGCCCACGTCGCCAGCGGCGGACGCGGGTAATGTGGCCAAATTTGAAGACCTGCAGGCACTCAACCGGCAGCATCTTGTCGTGCCGGTGGGCGTGCGACACATGTACGACGCGGCGCAGCAGTCTAAGCCGTGCAGGCTTACTCCCTCCGGCAGGTACTACTGGCGGCTGGCAAAGGATAACCGCATCTGAGAAATATGTATGAAGGACAGAGTTATTTCCAGGGAGATTTCCCGCCAAAGAGGGTTCGATGGCCTTACTAAATGAAAACCAGTTGCGCGCGCTCGCAAAGGCGCGGTCTTCGCGCTTCAATGAATCGAGCGACCGCGCGCTACAGAAGAGAGCGATGGACTCCGCTGCGCTGTCCTCCTTCGATATATTTTTGTCTCACAGCTACCTGGACAAAGAGCTGATAGTTGGAATTACAGACTATCTGGAGAAGATCGGGTATGTCGTTTATGTGGATTGGAAGCAGGATGGGCAGCTGAGTCGGGAGAATGTGACCAAAGAGACGGCTCAGATCGTAAGAGGCAGGATAACGCAGAGCAAGTCTTTATTCTTTGCCACAACTGAAAGCGCCAGAGACTCCAGGTGGATGCCTTGGGAGCTTGGCTTTATGGACGGCCAGAAGGGTAAATCTGCGATCTTGCCCGTTACATCAAGCGAGATATCGAATGATAGATACAAGGGGCAGGAGTATTTGGGGGTGTATCCCTACATAACTGCGAGCAACGATACGAGTGGCAAGTTACGGCTGTGGGTCCACGAGGACGCCGAAACGTATGTCACGTTTGATGCATGGCTTGGCGGCAAGCAGCCCTACAAGCGCAATTGAAGACTCAGGTTCTCCCGTTAACGAGAAACGGAAGTCACGTGCTGGGGATGGGAACAAGCTGCGTGAAGCATCGAAAACTTAGTGCAATCGCCCGGCGTTCCATTCCGCTTCGGCCCAGGCCCACGCGACGGTTCGGTTCGGAAATTCCTTCACGACTGCATCAGGTACGTTTGGCGGCATGGGCCGGACGATCTCGACCAAGCCTGTAATCGGATTGTCGTGGATATAGTGATTGATTGGAATTCCGCCGATCGCCATCATCGAAGAAGAAAGAGGCCCTGCTCCCGGCCTGTCCATGTGACCCGTCGCATCTGCCATCCAGTACCTCCTGCCTTCAACGCGAATCTTGATAAACGCCGACTATGAGACCGAACAGATGAGCCGTTCCGCCTGCGCGTCGAGGATCCTAGTTAGCTGCGCGAATTGTTACAGCTTCCTCAACCCAATCGGCGATGTTGTTCTTAATTGATTTGTACACGTCGCTGCTGTTCTCGATGCTTTTCCGAAACACGACGTACGCGTCATGCCGAAGTAGCTTGTGCTTCCGCAAGCTGACAAAAATGTGATCGTCAGATGGAGCGAAAAGGCGCCGCTTCGGCAGATAGCGTTCCAAAGCGGCTTGCGCTGTCGGATGCAGCGGAATCAGCCGACTCTTGCCGAACTTCGTGTTCCGGATAACAAGGCCGTCCTCGGTGATGTCCTCCAATCGCAGGTTAATCGCTTCCGAGAGCCGCATCCCGGTACATGCCAACAACCCGAAAAATGTAGTGCAGGTTAGCGCGCGATACTCCGGGTTGTACCGCTCGACTTCAGATGCTGCTTGGACGAGACCTTGGACCTCTTCTCTTGAATAAATATAAGGAGTACGCCGTGGTCGTTCCTCTCTGCCGAACGCGGGAGGTGGTACTTCATGACCTTGGTCCTCCGCGCGCAAATACCGTGCCAATCGAATCACTAGGCCAAGCCGGCGCGCTCGCGTCCGGGCGGATGGAGCCCATCCAGCCCACTTGATCGCTATCTCAGAGCGGATGTGTGGTTGGCCCTGTGCATCGGAAAATGCCGCAAAGCTCCGCAGCAGATTACCTGACCACTTCATCGCAAATCCCATGGCCCGGCGTACGGCCAGATACTCTTGCACGTCCTCGTTCAGCATGTCTTCACCTCCGGCCATGACTGCGCGATCTGCCGCAAGGTAGCTTCACGCTCGAAACGATGAGGCCCGGCAGCATTCTCAAATGCCGCCTCGAGCCCCTCCACGAGATTCGCAGCGGGCGCACCGATCTTCTGATACAAATGCAGAAGAGTGCCAGGAAGAATGGCGAAGGGTTTGAACCTTCTGAAGTAAATCCTGCCCGTACCTTCACCATGGTCCTCAAATTCTTCGAACAGCATGGAGCGATACTCGTTCTTCAATAGGGTTGGGAGCGCTCGCACCGCCAACTCGGTAATTTGGGGTCGAAGTTTCGGCCGATCCGACCACAATTTGAGGACCAGTTCGCAAATTTTCGCGGAAATTCTCTCGATTGAAAGGCCCTTGTATCTGTAGATCCAGCCTACATCGCCGCGGGCGGTAAGCCTTGCGAAAAGATCCCCCAATACTGCTTCAGGAGTCTCATTCGCAAGAAACTCGAGCGCTTGTTCTCGCGCCATTCCGTGACTATCAAGAGCCCGATCAATCTCAGCTTCGTGTTCGGATTGGGGTCCCCTCCATTGCTCCCAGCGGAGCGCAACATCTGCTTTACTGACCACATCACGCGCAATTTCTACAAGTTTCTTCTTAACCGATTCAGACCTGTCAATCCTGAGGATGGCCTCACAGATCTCTCGCACCCGCAAGTCCTTGGTTCGATCTCTCAAAAGAGCTTCAAACAGAGGTTCGATCGCCTCCCGACCGCACTTAGAAGCGGCGTCGTAAAGCTCCCATTTGACGTACAGCTGCGCGACGTCCGGATATTTCAGCCGCTTCAGTGCGGCCAGTACCTCCCGTATGCGACTAGCAATGAAAACACCCGAGCCCGCGGCCACGAGCAGAGGCTCCACGGCGGGGGGGCCTGCCGAAGCGGCCCGGACGTAGTCTTCACGGGCAACGTAGAACGACGCCTTTTCTGAATCATTTGCAGGAGCCCATCCGAGCTCGCTTAGCAAAGATGCAAATCTCCACTTCACGCCGAATCGACCCTTGGCATCCACCAAGGAGGAAACAAGCGGCCCGATCGAATGTGGGCCCAGACGAAGGAGAGCAGAGGAAGCCTCCTTCTTCAAGTTCGAGTCCGAGTCAGCGAGAGCTGAAAGGAGGGTAGGAATGGCGCCTGGTTGCCCGAGCTCTCCGAGCGCCCTGATTGCTGCCGTTTGACACTCACGATCTTTCTCGAGGTAACTCTTGCCCTCCAAAATTACTTGAACGAGGGGACCTAAAGCACCTTCGTGGCCCGACTTTCCAAGCGCGACGATTGCCCCGATTCGCTCCGTTTTATTTGGAGACCGAAGTTTTCTGGTCCTTTCTCCGCAGATATGCTTACCAGCGCCGTCCACCAAAGCCGGTTGAATTGTCGCTGCCTGCCCCAGTTGTCAGCATGAAGAAAGCGAACCCAGCGCGGCGTCGTTGACGGGAACAACGCCGCGAGCGAGTGCGGAGCAATGCCGGTGCAAGCATAACGTCCTCTGCGGTTTTGCCGGCGACAAACGTGTCAAATAGATTGAACTCGCACCGCCCTTCTATTGACGAGCGAGAGCGCCTGGGACTATCGTTCCCCGTAAGAATTGGGACCGCCGCAGTTCGGCCCCATAGAAACCTCCACGGAGAGTTGAATTGGCGACAGCTTGGAATGGCCCCATTGCGCTTATTCTCTCTTTGACCATGCTCTTGCCTCCCCTCGCCTCGGCGCAAGCAGGAGCGCAAAGGTCATTGCAGCCTGGAATCGCTCAAACGCAGCAGCAACTAAACAAGCTCGACCAGGCCATCCAGAATGGAATTAACGACGATCTTGTGCTCGAAGTCAAATTGGCCGGTGATTTAGTCGGAGGGGGAGCGCTCGTACAACTGCCTCAGTTGGATCAGCACGTCGCGCTGGCAAGAGCCATCGGGAGCCGAGATTATGCCCAAGCTTTGTCGAACGCCCTAGAGGAAATCATAGGTCTTTTCGCAGAGGATATCAGGAACAATGCTATAGGTAATGCGGTTAGCAACGGCGTGCCGGTCATTGACGCAATCAGCGACTTCTGGGAACTGTATCTGGTTCTTCGGGAGCGTGCGCAGATGATAGAGACGCGGGATAAACTGTTCCAGCAGTTGATCAGATTGGAAGGCAAGGATCCCGAAAGACTCGCCGAGTGGGGGAAAATACTTAGGAATCTGCACGGCGATCCTGGCGCAGACCACCAGGCGTTTCAGGAGTGGCTCGCAAATCACAGAATCGATGAAGGTCAGGTAACGCAGCAGATCCTGAAAAAAGCTGCAGCGCCCAATTCAAGCGTAGCAGCGCGTGCGGCGGCAGGAGCGATCATCGCGGATCCGGATCGAGGTATCGAGGCACTCAGAAACCAACCTTGCATAAACCCTGACTTCATCGCAGCCTTAGAAAGGCAACAGCAGCTCCTGAGTCGAATGAAGGCCGGCGAAAACACGGGTCGGGAATTGATGGACGTCAATAAGACTCCGGAAGGCAGCTACATCGCTGCGTACCGTGTGCCGTGCGACCAGAAAACTTCGCCAGCTGCAGAGACGAAACCCCAGAAAGTCGCGCTCAGCTATGTCTCCGTTCGCAATACTTCGACCCACCCTGTGTATTGGATGGTCTGTGGAACTCTGGAATATCCGGATGGGAGTGGAGGCAACAATGGCTGCACGAATAACACCGGACGGCCTGTGAACCCTGGGGAAACAATAGTTGCTAACTACACCTTCAAGCCGGGTTCTGCGATCACGGCCACCTTCGACCCTTGGTTCAAGGGCGAACGAAAAGTGGTGAAGCAGCTCGCCGTGCAAGAGGGGAATAATGAGGTCAGCTTCTAATTTGCACTTGGCGTACCGGGTCAATGTCGCTGCAGGGCAGACGCTACAGATTCGGGTTGAGTGTCCAAGCACGCTGGCGGTATGCGAATGAGGTGAGCGAAAGTCTCGAGGGGGGCTACTATCCGAAAGCAAGGAGGGATTATGCGTCGCCTATTACCGCGTGGTTGGTGGTGTGCACGGATCAGCGTGTTAGTTGCTGTGGGTGTTGGGCTTTGTCTTTCACCCGCGGCATCGGGAAAAACTCGGCGGAAGCGATTTGTCACGACTGCCTACAGCTCTTCTGATCGGGTGGAGCTCAACGGTGAGACTGAGCAGCGCAAAGGCGAGATACTGGCCGGCTGTCGTGCACAAGCGCGCGCGCGTGCTGGCGAAGTGGCGAGAAAGGAGTGCGAGAAGTCAGGGAATTACCGCCACGGTGAATTGGTGGATTATTCGATCGATGAAGTTACCTGTGGCCCGTGCATCAGCTCTGGCTTCTCTAGTGATCCGTGCGGGAAATCAGAATTCTCTGACTTAAGGGTTTGTACGGCGGCGGTAAAGACAACCTGCGAAGGGGATATAGATGCATCGGAGGAAGGGCCCGACGAGCCCGCGCCGCAAACGAAAGACGGGGACGAAGGTGATAACAGCGGCCCCGACAGGCCAGGCAATACCGACGACGCGACTTCCGCAATCGGCAGAATTCGAAGCGGAGCCTATTCCAAGTTGCCGCATGCCGTAAGCTCCCCGGCGCGCGGCCCCGGTGGCGCAGGAGTCACCATCCTGAACAAAACCCGTTACGCAATCGTTGTTTACCTCAGCGGGCCGACATCACGTGCAATTACGATTGCGGCAGGTCAATCAAGAGAGATGAGTTTGCCCGCGGGGAAGTACGAGATGGCAGCAGAGGCTCCTAACACGGGCATCATTCCCTTTTACGGAGTCCGGGTTCAAGAATCGGACACGCACTACCGCTATCAGTTCTTCGTCGCCGGGCGCTAGCGGTAAGGGGCGGCCTGGCGGCCATAGATTTGAGGAGTAACCACTTAAGGCGGTCGGGTAGTTTTGAAGCACGCGCCTCTTGTTGATGGTTTCCAGTTTGCTGGAGGAGTGCGAAATGCGGAAGTGTTTGCTCTGCCTAATGCTGTATTCGTTCTTCATCCCTTCT
>Ga0116134_1000121_pt1 | contig 40850 bp, 35 predicted proteins | sample June2015DPH_19_5_FD_89737 | JGI IMG/M metagenome (GOLD analysis project Ga0116134, IMG submission 89737) | Peatland microbial communities from SPRUCE experiment site at the Marcell Experimental Forest, Minnesota, USA - June2015DPH_19_40 | ecosystem: Environmental > Terrestrial > Soil > Wetlands... | reverse complement strand
TGTTTGAGGCAGCAGAGTATGGATACCGAAAAGCATGCCATGAGGCTTTGGAGTGCTCAGATACCCCATTCGCAGGTAAGTATCGTGAACGAGAGAAAAAGCCTGCTTAAACTCGTCAATATCCCCGGCGATCTTTACAGCGGGTCTGTCAATATCATCAAGTCGCGCTTTTAAGAGTTCCGAGCGTTTGATGCGAATCGTCCGCCTTCTTTCCGGCGAAAAAACTCCGTCAAACATTGGACCCCCTCCCTTGTCCTTCTTATCTATTTCCACAAAGAGAGATCTGTATATCCCATAAAACAGATAAACTCAATTTTTTGTAGCTTTTCACCACAAAAAATACAGAGGAACACGGAGGGTCATTGCATCTGCGCGGCGCCACTCTCCTTAACGGTAATTGCGGAAATTGGCGACCTGAGTCGGTTTGACAACCCACGCGAGGCGAATGCTAATACAGGCTGCATGGTCGTATCGATTGCCTGCCCGGGTCAGCCGCAGATTGCGGGATCGGCAACAAAACCTTCCTGAGAAAATATGGAAGATCTCCTGGAAGGCCCAGGTGCGACTGTGCACCCGGTATCGCCGACTGGTTGCTAGAGGTAAACCCACCCAGGTGACGACCACAGCTATTGCCAGAGAATTAGCGGCCTTCATGTGGGCCATTTTTCGAACAGTGGAGGTTGGCGCATAAACGAATTTTCAAAGAACGATTTGTAAAGTTTCCTGAAATGGAGAGGCGCGGCCCCGGTCGGAGAACCCCCGCCCCATCCTTAACGATAGGCCACTTGGCCAAACTCCAGAACGTAGCACGAGGCAGCTCCACGACGAATCAAGACAGGCCGGTACCCAACCCACGAATATCAGATTGATCTACCGTCGTAATAGCGGCCCCGCTCCTCCAGGACAGGAAAACAAAGCAAATAATCGTGCCGGCCACTTCGAGCCTCCTCCGACGAGCCACGGTTGGACCCATTCTCGGCGGCTCTTACAGCCTCGGTCTAAGGAGTTGTGAATTAAAAGCAAAGGGCAGATAAAATAAAAGTTGCATCCGTCATCCATATCAGGATGGGTGGAAGCGCAACCCATCACGTCTTTTCGAGACAGAGGCGCAGAGAGCGCAGAGAATAGCTTTCACGCAAAGGCGCGACGCGAAGGGATACCGATTACCTTGCTGAAGCATGGCTTCTTGGCGGCACCATGTCTTTGTTCGCGTCTTCGCGCCTTCGCGTGACAGCACTTTTGCATTCCTCTGCGCCTCTGCGGTGAACGGTTACGGGCTGCTTGACAAATGTTACACACACGATTTATAGTCAAACATCATGTAAATTAGAAATGGCATGAAAGGAGAACACCGGTATGAAAGCGAAGGTGACGGCGCGCGGCCAGGTCTCGATACCGGCTGAAATAAGAAAAAAATTCAACATAGATCCCGAATCGAGCGTCGATTGGATCGTGGAGGGGACCAACATAAAGGTTGTCCCCCTTCCTAAAGATCCAGTGGCTGCGTTTAGAGGCCGCGGCTCACGAAGATATTCCACGGAGCGGTTGATCGAAGAACGACGTGCCGAGAAAAAAGACGAAGATGAAAAAAGCAATGACATCTGAGTCCTACGTGCTCGACACCTCTGCGCTGTTGACCCTCTGGAACGATGAGGAAGGGGCCGATTTTGTGGACGATGTCCTGCGTTCAGGCGCGCATGTTTGCATTTCCTTCATGAGTTGCATGGAGAGCAGATACCGCATATGGAAAAACGCGGGCAAGGCGGAATCGGACGAATTTGCGAAATACCTCGATCTTCTGCCGGTGAAAAGAATAAACGTCACCGACACGATCTTCGAAAAGTCCATAGAGATAAAGGCCTCGAACAATCTCTCCGTCTGCGACAGTTGGATTGTCGCCACGGCTGTTGCGGAAGAGGCCGTTCTCGTCCATAAAGACCCCGAGTTTGAGCAGGTGAAAACGATCGTCAAACTCAAGGCTCTGCCCTATAAACCCGCGTGAGAAAAATAGAAAGAAAATAGCCGTGAAGGATCGGAGGAGTCCCCTTCGCCCAAGCTCATCGCCGGCGTAGTCTCCTGGCGGTGTAAAAAATCAGCGGCGGATCTGGCTTAAGTTTCGATTTTGCATGGAGGAGGACAAAAAAGGCTTTTTCGCCTGCTCTTTGCTGTCGCCTTAGCCGTATAACGGCTATATTGAGTATTTATCCTGTCCCTAACTCTCAGTCCTCAGTCCTGCTTTCCAGTGGACTTCCCCCCTATTCGGAATCCCCCTCGCGACTCGATCACCCGTATGTGCATGACCTCCCAAAACGAGATATCCTGGTCCAGATATGATTTGAATAACTTGCGAATTTCAACACTTCATTCTTCTAAAGAGGAGAGAATTGTGGAGTTTCTCTTTTCCAGCCGAACGTTCCGGTTCAGCGGCGGCGATACGCCGTCCGCTGGAACCGGTTGTTTGCTGACCGTTTTTTCGTCGCCCTGTCAGAAGCCCTCGAAGACGTTTATGCTACGATCAAGCCTAGTCGAAACGGTCAAGGTTCATGACTTTATTCCACACCGCTACAAAGTCGTGCAGGAGCTTCTCCTTGCAGTCCTCACACCCGTAGACTTCCGCCAAGGCCCGGAGTTGGGAGTTCGAACCGAAGATTAGGTCGACACGGGTGCCGGTCCACTTAAGTGCGCCTGTTGCGCGATCACGACCCTCGAATACGCCATCGTCTTCCGCAGTTGCCTTCCACGTCGTGCTCATGTCGAACAGATTCACGAAGAAGTCATTGGTGAGCGCCTCCGGCCGTTTGGTGAAGACGCCGTGATGGGACCCTCCGAAGTTGGTATTCAGGACGCGCATGCCGCCCACGAGCACTGTCATTTCGGGTGCAGTCAGGGTCAGCAATTGCGCCTTGTCAACCAGCAATTCCTCGGCCGATACGGCATAGCGGGCTTTCTGGTAGTTGCGGAAGCCGTCCGCGATCGGCTCGAGCACGGCAAAGGAGGCCGCATCGGTTTGCTCCTGCGAGGCGTCCATGCGCCCCGGCGTGAAGGGAACCGTCACCTCGTGACCGGCATTCTTCGCAGCCTGCTCGACGCCCGCGCAACCGGCCAGAACGATCAGGTCAGCCAGTGATACCTTCTTGCCGCCGGACTGCGCGCTGTTGAACGGGCTCTGGATGCCTTCCAAGGTCTTGAGCACCTTCGCCAGCTGGGCAGGCTGGTTGACTTCCCAATCCTTCTGCGGCGCCAGACGAATGCGGGCACCGTTGGCACCACCGCGCTTGTCGGAGCCACGGAAGGTGGACGCCGACGCCCAGGCGGTCGAAACCAGGGCCGACACGGACAGGCCGGAAGCCAGGATCTCGCCCTTGAGGGAGGCGATGTCCTGTGCATCAATGAGTTTGTGATTGACGGCAGGAATGGGGTCTTGCCAGATGAGCTCTTCAGCCGGAACCTCCGGGCCGAGATAGCGTGCGCGCGGGCCCATGTCGCGGTGCGTCAGCTTGAACCACGCCCGGGCAAACGCGTCCGCGAGCTGATCCGGATTTTCCATGAAGCGCCTTGAAATCTTTTCATAGACAGGGTCGAACCGCAGAGCGAGGTCCGTGGTCAGCATGGATGGCGCGTGACGCTTTGACGGGTCGTGCGCATCCGGCACGGTACCGGCGCCTGCGCCACCCTTCGGCTTCCACTGGTGCGCACCGGCCGGGCTCTTTGTCAGTTCCCATTCGAAGCCGAACAGGATCCGGAAGAAGTTGTTGCTCCACTTCGTGGGCGTGTTGGTCCAGATCACTTCCAGGCCGCTGCCGATCGTGTCGCCGCCTTTGCCCGTGCCAAAGCTGCTCTTCCAGCCAAGGCCCTGCTCCTCGATGCCGGCCGCTTCGGGCTCAGGCCCGACATGTTTCGCATCGCCAGCGCCGTGGGTCTTGCCGAACGCGTGGCCGCCCGCAATGAGGGCCACCGTCTCCTCGTCGTTCATCGCCATGCGAGCGAAGACCTCGCGGATATCCCGCGCCGCAGCGACCGGGTCCGGGTTGCCGTTTGGGCCTTCCGGGTTGACGTAAATTAGGCCCATCTGCACTGCAGCGAGCGGATTTTCGAGATCCCGGTCGCCGGCGTAGCGGTTGTCACCCAGCCACTTGTCCTCGGAGCCCCAGTAGATGTCCTTTTCCGGTTCCCAGATGTCCTCACGCCCGCCGGCGAAACCGAAGGTCTTGAAACCCATCGATTCCAAGGCCACGTTGCCGGTAAGGATCATCAGGTCGGCCCAGGAAATTTTCCGGCCGTACTTCTGCTTGATGGGCCAGAGCAGTCTGCGCGCCTTGTCGAGGTTCACATTGTCGGGCCAGCTGTTGAGGGGTGCAAAGCGCTGGCTGCCGTTTCCTCCGCCGCCGCGGCCGTCGCCGGTGCGGTAGGTGCCGGCGCTGTGCCACGCCATACGGATGAACAAAGGTCCGTAGTGTCCGAAGTCCGCCGGCCACCAGTCCTGCGACTTCGTCATCAGTTCACGGAGGTCCTTCTTCACGGCCTCCAAGTCGAGACTCTTGAACTCTTTAGCGTAGTCGAAACCCTCGCCCATCGGATTGGACTTGGAGGAATGCTGGTGCAGGATATCGAGCTTCAACTGGTTCGGCCACCAGTCTCGGTTCATCGTGCCGCCGCCGGCAGTGTGTTTGTGACCTCTGCCCGTTACCGGGCACTTGCTTTCTTCATTCATGATATTTGATCCTTTCGTTGTGTGAATTGTTGAACAGCGTTACTATGAATAATTCTGTTTCTCTGCTCATCTGACTGACGTTCGGTTTCAGTGGCTGGCGAGCTGTTTGTTTGACAAAGAGCGCGTCCCTGAGGTTGCGGCAGTTCGCTGTCCTCTCCTCAATGCTGGTGTAGCATCTCGTAAGCTCCTCGATAATTTGGGTTGGCAGACAGCCTCCTCGGCTGCATATTTCAGGCGGAGTAAAATATCGACCTACTTCTGAGATGCTGCACTAGTAATGTGTCCAGTCATATCTCGCCCACTTTTCAACAAAAGTTTGGGCGAGGGCCGGACGAAGGACAGAAATGCAAAGGTATAGAAATTTTTGAAAAAGGTAGTTTAAGATGGCAATCACTTTCAGTTTTGATCATCAAAGACTCTCAACCAACCCAACCGCAAGACGCAGAATGCATGCCCCTTGACGAACCGGCAATACTAACCACGAAGAACTCTCCAAGGTCTGTACTGATCTACTCTCCCTGACGTTCTCTTCGTGAACTCAAGCCGCCACTGGAGTGCTTCTTGTCCTCACCCTTCTGATCGGCCTTAGCTTTGCACTCCGAGCAAAGTCCGTGGTATTCCATCCGATAGGTCATGACTTCGAAACCAATCTTCTCACGGACCTCCTCCGGAGACATGTGCGCCCCAGCCTCGAAATCCTGTATTCTCCCGCAGGATGTGCAGATAAGATTAATATGAAAAGAGAGGTTGGCTTCGTATCGATTATCCTCCCTGAACGTCAACATCTTGATTAGGCCGTTCCGCGCAAGAACTTGCAATGTGTTGTAAACCGTCGCCAAACTCAATCTGGGTTGAACCTTCTTCACCTCTTCAAAAATCTTATAAGCACCAGGGTGGTCAAGAGTGGAGACCAGGTAGTCCACAATGGCTTTTCTTTGGCCGGTAATACGATACCCTGCCGCCCGAAGCGCCTGCTCCATTTCTTGTCTTTTTTGTACGGGCTCCAAGAAACCTCCTTTGCGGCAATAGGTTGATTGGAATCATTCTAATTAGCATTGTCAAGGGAGGGAGTGGACGAAACTGGGCAACACTCCTCTGCAAGCAGCCTCGGTTGAGGATTTATAGGGGAAGGCAAACTCCATTTTACATCAGCGGATGCCGGGCATATCACTTCTGCGGGATGGATGTTGAGCAGAGGGATGAAGAAATTTCCGGGTTCTTCACGTTCCTCTTTTGTTTAGCTTGCCAACAGGTTGATTTCGCGATGTTTCAAAATATGATTCGCTTATCGTAAGATCATCTGAAAGCCATGTAGGGTGGGCGAGCGAAGCGCGGTAGCCCCCCTTATCGTGCCCACCGACAACCGTGGCAGATGAATCGGCGGACGAGAGTAGCACGGTGGTAAGACTATGCTCGCCCTTGACCATCAGAGATTACACGGCTCCAACGCGCCGCCGGATTCCAGCTCTGGATTCCGGCCCTGGTCCCGGCTCAAAGGCAACGCCGGGATGACGTACTGCCGGTATGACGGGTTCAAAATTCTCGGCGAATCTCTGCGCCTCTGCGGTGGATCTTTTTTCTCATTCGGAGAGTTCCACTTTCAGCACCGTGGGTGAACTTTTCCCGTAAACGTCAGGCTCGTACATTTGTTCGCCACGAGCCGGCAGGGCCGTGAATTCGCCCGGAGCAATCGCCTGGGCCGTGTATGAGAGATAATAATGTCCGGGGCCGAGCCGCTCTGAATAAAACCGGGCGGAGTCATGCCGCAACTCCTTGTGGTAGAAACTCCAGCGGGATATTCCGAAGTTCGTCCAGTCTGTGTAGCGGCTGCGCATAGACTCCGGCGCGAATGCAGCTTCGCCTTTTTGCGCGTCAACTTCCGAGGAGGTCGCAAGTTCCCTGTTTACCGGTTCCAGACCGCCCGGCACAGGATCCTCCACAACGACGAAGAAGCGCTCCGAGGGCAAAGATACGAACAGGTCAACCCTTACCAGATCGCCGGTCCTGACTTCGAGGGGGTTTTTCCCAAGGACCCATTTACCGTCACGTTCGACACTGTATTCCCTGTGAATCTCAATCCCGGCATTGATCGAATCACCGCTCATTTGGGCCGGCTCATAGGAAAGCACCGTATCGTAGTAAAGCCTGCCATCTCCCTCCCTGCGCACCTTCACGGCCGTTTTTCGCCCGCGATCCGAATCCTGTACCCGGTAATCGAATTTCAGGGACTTGTCCGCAAAACTCTCAAAGCTGCCCTGGCCAATTGATTGCTCATCGATCAGCGCTTGAAAGCGTAACTGCGGCTTTTGCGTTTCGAATGCTTTGCTGTAAGCAACCGCCGCCATGGCCGCAAAGAGGTTCTCCTGGGTCGAGGCCCAGTGGTCCTGGCCTTTTCTGCTCGATGCGATCGAAGACATCAGTCTTAAGGGGATATCAGTGAGATCGTCAGCAGGGCTTTGGGCCCTGTAAGATAGAAAAGCCATCAGGATAGCTGCATTGTCCCTGATCGGCGACGACAGAATGACGCCCAGCGACGAATCCGGCTGCTCGGTAAATCTGATTGTCCCGCTGCTCTGGTCTGCGTGGGCGAGAATATTTTTTACCACTTCTTTTCTCATTTCCAGAGTATCTGCCACTTTACTGAGGGCTTCCAGAAACATGGCCTTGCCGAAAAGATTCATATCCGGCAGGCGCAGGTAGTGGCGTTCGAGATCGGCGCGTGAGATTTTGCCGTTATCGGCCAGTGCCGACAGGGCAAGCGCCCTTACATTGGAAAGAACACTCCGGGAAACTTCGTCTGCCGATTCGTCGCGCTTTAGAAGATCGATAAGATAGCGTGTGAGTTTTTCCTCGACCGGAACGGGAGGCGCGTGACCCGACTCCCTCAGCCAGTTGAAAGCCTTGGCCGTAAAAGCGCTCAGAAATGGACTTACATAGTCATCGCGGGGCTGGTAGAAAGCCATTCCGCCGTTGGGGGCCTGAAACTCGGATGCGGTTGCAAGTATCTTGTCCGCCTCCCCAGGACCGTTTTGCCATGAGAACGAATTCGAAAAATAGGGCGCAAGACCGGCGGCCGCACCTGCCATGACCGCTCGGCTTATCTTCTGCTCCCAGCACTCGAATGAGTACACTTTCATGAAATCGAACGGCCCCTCCAGCCCCCCCAGAATGGAGGGCGACAGCCCTACGCTCAGCAGGCTCGAGTCCGGGCGCATGTTCTCGGGGAATTCAATTCCCTGGGAAGCCTCGCCCGTCAGGATGGTCCCGTAGGCGGCCGCCACGTTTCGGTCAAGGCGCGGAAGAACTTTCAAAGTGTGCCTCAAGCCGTCCCGGTCCACAGCGTCACCGGCCTGCACAGTGAAAACTATTTCACCCTTGCCGGTGGCCTTCACCGGCAGCCGGACCGTATAGCGCTTATATGGCTCAGCCGCAATCGTTTGCGAAGTCGTAGCGGCAGCGGTTTGCTGCTGCCCGGACTTACCGGGGACAACCTGGCCCTCGGCCGTGATTTTCACTTCGATATTTCGGCTTTCTCCCGTTCGGTTCATCACCGAAAAACCGGCTGTAAAACTATCTCCCCCCAGGACCTGGTTGGGGAGCACAGGCCTGATCTCAGTAAGCTGATTCACTTTGAAGGTGGACTCTCCCAAACCCATGCGATCATCCGGAGATACCGCCATTGCAAGCACGCGCCACCCCGTCAGATTATCAGGCAACTGAAACTCGACGCTTGCCTTGCCTTCTGCACTGACACGAATGGATGGGTTCCAGTAGGTTACGAACCTGAAGACCGAGCGCATGCCAAGATCGAACCCGGCGGCGGCCGCAGGGAACCCTCCCTTTTTCTCCAGCTTCTCTCTTCCCACCAACTGCATTATCAGGTTGTAGTTGACAAGGTCCAACTCCTCCAGCTTATAAAAACCCTGGTAGGGATCGAAAGCGCCTCTTTTCTGGCGCAAAAGGTCGAAAACAGACTCATCGAGAACGGCGACCGCAAGTTCTATGGGTGGGACCGGCTCGCCGGGCAAAAGATTTCTCGGGTGTGCTTCGAACTGGAGTTTTACCGTCTCGCGCGGCTTATAGGTTTCTTTGTCGGTGCTGCATTTTACTTCAATCTCCTTGAACTGGTCCTTTACCTCGAGCTTCGCGTAACCTATGCGAAAGACCGGTTTGCCAAGATCTTCGCCTCCCGGCCCAAGAGGCTTTTCAACTCTTGGGGACATAACCATCACGCTGACATAAAATCCGGGCAGGTAATCGGGCAGAACCGGTATTTCGATTAACTCAGCGCTGTGCTCCAGCGTTTTCACCCAGTGCTCCAGCACTCCGTAACGCTCCACGGTAACCAGGGCCTTTGCGCCCGGAAACGGATTTTGCACGAAAACCCGCGCCGTATCGCCCACGCGGTATTCTTCCTTATCGGGATAGATATTCAGCAGGTTTCCTTCCTCGGTCTTCCAGAGGACGTCGCTTTTCCCCGAAACCCATTGCCGCATTGCAGTCTTCTGGACGCGGCCCTTGGAGTCTGAAACACTGGCTACTATTCTGAGTGTTCCGGACTGCTTCGGAGTAAATTCGAAGCTCATCGGTTCAACGCCCGATGACAGGCTCAGGGTTTCAACCGGTGTCCACTCCTCCTCATATCGCGTCGGGTAGGCGTCTCCCGCCCCCTTGACTCGAGCGGCTTTGGTCTGCAGTTTCTCAACGTCGATTCGGACCTGAGCGCCAGGGACGGCGTTTCCCGTCTGATCCGTCACAATGAAGTCGGTCTTGGCGGGTTTTCCCTCCTGGAGAACCCAGTCCTGCTGATTCAGTCCGACAAAACGGTCACGTCCAAAGCAGGCTGCTGTCGCACGGCTTGCGACGGATTTGCCCCGTTCGTCTCGCACAGAACTCTCGACAGTGAGCCGCCCATAGTAGACCGGCAGTTCGGCAAGGCTAAACTGTGTCTCGAAATTGCCGTTATTGTCCAGTTTGCCTTTTGTCTGGAAAACGGTTTGAACTTCGGGCCTGGTTTCTCCGTTATCTTCTTTATCGACTTTTTCGATAACGTCGAACTGGAAATCACGGGCTACAGGACTAATGGCCCGAAAAGGCTGGGCCTCCACAGACGCCGTCACGCCAAGGTCCCCACCTGCGTAGGGCCCACCGGCATGAAGTTTGGCCTGAGTCGAGACACTAACCGGCTCTCCTGTGCCGAAAATCTTTCCGTTGAGCTCGGTGGTGACCTGAAAAGGCGAGGGTGTAAAATCGCTTACAAGGACTTGAAGCGGTTCCAGATTCAGCTTGGCGAAACTGGATTCAAGCTGAAAATTATAGTATCCGACCGCACCGTTCTTAGGAATCAGAAACTCGCCGTCCATGGCGCCGAATTCTGAAAGTTCAATGTTGTCGCGCTGAAAGATAACCCTGGAGGTGGGGTCCAGGACTTTCAGGCTGTAGGAAGCCGCAGGCGGCTGGATAAAGCGCCGGTTTGCCTGGTCCCTGACATAGATTTTGTACTGAACCGTGTCCCCTAATTTGTAGATACCCTGCGCGGTGGCGCCCCAGGCGCGAATGTGCCCGTGCAGCAACCGCATCCAGGATGGGATGTACTGATAGTTCGCCCCCTCCGAGTCGACCCGGAAGTGATACATTAGCGGGACCAGCGCCATATCGTTTCCTTTGCGGCACAGCACGAGGAACCTTTGAGCACTGTCGGCCGTATAACCCTCAGCGAGTTTTAGCGCGGGATCGATTTCCGAGGTCCCCGCCAGTTCGGCTATGCCGCTCGAATCGGTCACCGCCGTTGAAAGAGGTTCCGTCTGAGTTTCGAAATCTTTATAAGAATCCTTCCTGATCTCCACGCTGACTCCGGGGACCGGCTCGCCACTCTGAAGGTCGGTAATCCAGACCAATGTATTGAAATGTCCCATCTTTACATGAACATGAAAGGGAGTTACCTGCGCAAAAAACCAGTTCGTCTCCTGCTCCTGCTCCTGCTCAGGCTCCTGCTTTTTCAAATGAATGGGTGGGCGGGCCGAAACAGTCCCTGTGAGTACCCCCGACTCCGCTCCAAGAAGCTTTCGGACTCCCATCGGTATTGCCGTCGTAGCGTCTCGCACCCTGGGGCCGGGAAGCGCCGCCAGTTTTGCGGCAGATTTTCCCGCTGCCGTAAACGTCTGGTATCTTAGATCGATCCCGTCGATATTGCTCGCAAAGACCGGCAAATCCGTATCGATCCCCTTCTCCAGGACAGACATGTTTTTGTAGAGGCTCAATTCAGGCGGCAAATGGTCCGTCTGTAAACGCATGTCGATGGCTTTGGCGATAGGTCTTCCAAATTCATCCTTGAGGCTGTTCGCTTTGGCATGAATTCGGTACTTGCTGAACGGTTTGAGAGATTCGTTTTCGAACTCATAGGCGAAATAACTGCCCTTTTTGGGCAGTTCTCTGAGCCTGGAGTATCCCGGGTATTCGGACCAGGGGTTAACGGCCGGCGCGCCCTTCGCGCTCGGCGTAACCGAGACTTTGTCTTTAAGTTCCGATTGAGCTACCGGAGAGGTGAAGAGCAGGGAAACAGGGCTTTGAGGATTGCATCCGGTCTGAGGCAAATTCTGCGAAGCGCGGATCTCTGGGCGAATGATTGACTGGACGCCTTTCAGGTCGAAGCACTGCACACCCACGAACCTGAACCCCCCGAGTGTGCGAAAGCCGAAGACCGACCGGCTTTCGACGCCGGGTTCGGTCCCAATGCGAGGTAGAATTCCCGGTTCGACCACGAGTTGTATGTCTTTGTCCGGAGGAAGGTCGCCTAGCGGGCTCAGTAGCCAGTTAAGTCCCGGTTTCTCATACTTGTCCTCCCGGTGGTCCTCCAGAACTTTAGCCCCAACTCTCAAGCCTGCGGCCCCCCTGAAGAATGCGTGCGCTTCTATGGAGTCCTGCCGGACAGCCTGCTCGAAGCGTACCTTGATTTGCGGCTTTACAGGCGACAGCCACTCTTCGAATACCGCGAAGTTGACTTTGGGACGCTGTGTTATGAAAGAGTGAGTGACCGGTTCAGCCATGATTGCCCCGTCCCCAGATTTGAACTCAGGCCTGACCGTGATAGTGTAACGTGTCGATGGGACCATGGCGTGCTGCTCGTCCAGTTGGCACGCCAAGTTGGAAGAATTCAGCCATCGCCACTGGCACGAAAGGGCCGGTTCAATGGAAATCGGTATTTCTGAGGCGTTTCGTTCCATTCTGCCGAGGGGCACGACCGGATGGTTGAATTCCAGGACGATCTGCCTCCCCGGTGGGATATCGGCGCCCGAAGGCGTAATGCGGGTTATCTTTAGCGCATCCCCTGGGCCGCCTTCAGCGGCGGGCGCCGAGGCGGTCATGAAGAAGCTCAGGATCGCGAAAAACCCGAGCAGAATCATGCATGCCGGGACTCTCATTGCAAAGTTAAACCTTCCTCTAGTCCACTCTCGCTGAGACATAGGCTCCTCCGTGCTCAATGAGATAAGACCCCCGGCTCCAATATTCAACGGTCTCACATAGTATCGCGATCAATATTTCTCGCTTTGAATTCCCGGCCGGATTGGTATATTTGATGGTGAGGCCGGCGCGGAAGGTGCTGGAACAGACCGAACTCGAATGAGCGCCTACCGAAACAGCCTGCCTGCGCGGCGAAGCCGTGCTGCCTTGTCCACTCTGCGGCTACTGCCGCATGGGCGTTTAGACCCAAAACAAGGAGACTCACATGCCGGACCAGGAGAGAATTCTTCGAGCTGCATTCCTCGCCGGTGCAGTCACCGACGCACTGGCTATAATGCCAATGCTCGTGCCGTCCGTTGCGAAACTGCTTTGGGGCTTCGATGACGTGTCAGGTGCCTACCGGTTCGCTATGGGCTATGGAGCTTCGCTTATGCTCGGCTGGACCGCTTTATTGATCTGGGCATATCAACGTCCATTGGAGCGGCGCGTCGTGGCGGCCCTCACCGTTCTTGTCATTTGCGGCCTGATGTTCACGGAAGTCATCGCGGTGATGTCCGGGCAGCTTGCAGCATGGCGCATGGTGCCAACCTGGTGTCTTCAGATGGTGCTCTTAGGACTTTTCGCGGTAGGCTTCCACCATGCACGAGTCCAACGATGGGCTATGTCCCTGCACTTATTTGGGTCAATGAAAACATGACTGCGTTTCCACCCCATAAAAGTCCCCTTTTCTGAATAACCCGAACGCAGCTTTTTACTGCAACATTCAGGACAAATTCAAAATGAGAATATCGGTCATTCTAGCCCATCCCGACGGCGGCAGTTTCAACCACGCTATTGCGCACGCAGCAGTCGAGCAGCTTGGGAGTGTAGGTGGACATGAGGTGTTTTTCCATGATTTGTACAAGGAAAAATTCGATCCTCTGCTAACCATGCAGGAAATGCCTGAAGGCGCTAGTGTGCCGGAGCCGATCGTGAACCATTGCAGGGAAATAGCCCAAGCCCGGGGTATCGTTGTGGTTCATCCGAACTGGTGGGGGCAGCCCCCGGCCATACTGAAAGGCTGGATCGACAGAGTGCTGCGTGCTGGTATTGCCTACGAGTTTATTGAAGGCGATTCGGGCGAGGGAATACCAAACGGATTGCTGAAAGCCTCAACGGCGATGGTGTTCAATACGTCCAACACCGAGACTGAAAGAGAGCAAAATGTCTTTGGTGACCCCCTGGAGACAATTTGGCGCAACTGCATCTTCGGCCTTTGCGGTGTCACCGGCTTTTACCGCAGAACTTTCAGTGTTATTGTTACGAGCACGGCGGATCAACGCAGACACTGGCTGGATGAGGTAAGGAGAAGTATTGATACTTTCTTTCCGAGAGCCTTATAATAGCTAGTTTCACCCGATCGCCACACAGGAACTGCAATGACAAAAACCGGCAGTTTTACGGAAAATCATAAGCGAACAGCGGTCATTATAGGAGCTTCATCCGGAATAGGCAAAGCTCTGGCGGTCGAATTGGGCCGTGAGGGCTGGCGGCTTGCCCTCGCGGCCAGACGGATGGATCTTTTGGAAAAGATAGCTGCTGACTGCGGCCCCGGCACACTCGTCCGGCGCGTTGATCTTATGGAAGGCGAAAAAGCCTCTGCTGCAATTGAATCCCTTCTCGATGAACTTGGGACGGTTGATCTCTTCATTATAAGCGCGGGAACCGGCCACATAAATCCTGAACTGCAATGGGCGCCGGACCGCGACATGCTGCTTGTAAACGTCACTGGGTTCGTTTGCCTGGCGCAGGCGGCCATGCACCATTTTTTCCGGCAAGGGCATGGGCATCTGGTGGGAATTTCCTCAATCGCCGCTCTGCGAGGTTCCGGGGGCGGGGCCGCTTACGCGGCCTCCAAAGCTTTCCAGTCGATTTATCTCGATGGCCTTCGCGATCTTGCCGGACGGCGCAAGGTTCCGATAACGGTAACTGAAGCGCAACCCGGCTTTGTTGACACCCCCATGATAAAGGGCGTCCGCCCGTTCTGGCTCGCCTCGCCGGAGCTCGCTGCACACCAAATCCTGCGTGCCGTAAGAAGGCGGGCCAAACATGCCTATATACCCCGCCGCTGGGCGATTGTCGCATGGCTGCTCAGGTTGCTGCCACGGGCGGGGTAGCTTCAGGCATAAATGGGCTCACCCGGCTTTTTTGTGCATCCGCGGCCCCGGAGGCCCTCCCGGCCGTGCCTGTGCAGGAACACATTTTACTTGACCCGGACGTTACGGATCATTTAGAATGGTTCATTCTGGCTCACTTGCGGGTGTAGCTCAGTTGGTAGAGCACAAGCTTCCCAAGCTTGGGGTCGCGGGTTCGAATCCCGTCGCCCGCTCCAGGTCGAGAAGTTCCCTTCTTTTCAACGAAGGGTTTCCCTTTTTGAGGGGGCTTGGAAGTCCAGGCCTGCTTCGATCAGTGGATGACAACTATTCTGGATTCTGAGTTAAAGTTAGTTCCTAACTGGAATTTGAAAATTGTCGGTCTGCTAGAAGAAGTGGGTTGAATGACCCACTTCTTTTTTTTTTGAATTCTGTAGGACGTGGAAGAGGCGTAGATTGGCTCAGCAGCTAAAAAAACAAGAAGAACTGATCGCTGAGATATGGAAACTTTTCCATCCGGTGATTGCCGCGCAGGGCATGGAGATACTTGAAATCGAATATCGGCGCGAATCGGTCGGGTGGGTGTTGCGCATCTTCCTTGACGGCGAGCGGGGAATATCGGTTGAGGACTGCGCTCAAATAAGCAGGATAGCGGGCGATTTGCTCGATGCTGCCGACTTGATCCAGGTCCCTTACCATCTGGAGGTTTCCTCACCCGGTATCGACCGGCCGCTGCGAAAGCCCGAGCACTTTCAAAAGTATATCGGAAACATAATTGAAGCCCGCACGATATCTCCGATAGAGAACCGGCGCAATTTCAGAGGTGAACTGAAACAGGCCTCTTCCGAGGGTGTAGTCATCGAGTGCGAGGCAGGGAGCTATTCGATTCCGATGCCCCTTATTGAGCGGGCTCGGCTTTTATATTTCGAATCGATGAAGCGTAAAGCGCTTTGATCGGCGATTCTAAAAAAGGAATTATCTTGAATATGGAGGTAGTCTCTACTTATGGCCAGTGAACTCAAGCGGTTGATCGAGCAGGTCAGCAGAGAAAAGGGCATTGACCGCCAGACCCTGATTCACACTCTTGAAGAGGCCATTAAATCGGCCATCAGGAAGAAATACGGTTCCAAGCTGGATCTGGATGTTACCTTTAATGAGGAATATGGGGAGATCGAGGCATTCCAGTTTAAGGAGGTGGTCGAAGAGGTCATCGACCCGGACAAGCAGGTGCTTCTCTCAGAGGCGTTGAAACTGGACAGTGAGAGCGAGATCGGGGACGAACTCGGCATCAAGATGGATACGGAGACCCTGGGCCGGATTGCGGCACAATCCGCTAAGCAGGTCATCATACAGAAGATGAAGGACGCCGAGAGGGAAGTAGTCTATGACGAGTTCAGAGGCCGCAAGGGTGAGATTGTAAACGGCATTATCCAAAGAGTGGACAAAGGCGCCATCCTGGTAAATGTCGGGCAGGCCGAAGCCATTCTGCCACAGAAGGAGCAGATCCCTAGAGAGGTGTTTCGGCAGGGAGACCGCATAAGGTCATATGTTCTGGATGTGAAAAAGATCAGCAAGGGCCCTCAGATCGTCTTGAGCCGGACCCACCCGCACTTTTTGATTCAGCTCTTCCATTCCGAGGTCCCCGAGATCAGCGAAGGTATTGTGAGCATTATCAGTGCGGCGCGCGAGCCTGGGTCCAGGGCGAAAATCGCTGTCATCTCGAAAGATTCCGACGTCGATCCGGTAGGCGCTTGCGTTGGGATGAAGGGAACCAGGGTTCAGAATGTCGTCCAGGAACTCCGGGGCGAAAAAATAGACATTATTCCCTGGAACATGGATCCTGCCAAATTTGTGGTAAATGCTCTTGCACCGGCCATTATATCCAAGGTCATCGTCGACCAGGCCAACCGGAACATGGAAGTTATTGTGCCCGACGATCAGCTTTCGCTTGCCATCGGCAAAAGAGGCCAGAACGTGCGCCTTGCCTCCAAGCTCACCAACTGGCGAATCGACGTGAAGGGCGAGAGTCGTTACGAACGGCAGAAGCAGGCAGGCTATCAGTCGCTTCTGAGAATTTCCGGCCTTTCCTCTGAGATTGCAGATAAGCTCTATGAATCAGGGATCGGTTCTCTTGAAGAATTTCTCGAAACCTTGATGGTCGAACTTGAAGACACTACCCGTCTATCCGCTTCGACCCTGGAAATGATGAGGTTTGAGGCCCAGCAACTGCTTCAGAAAGACGCCGAGGAGGGCCCCGGACAGGGTTCGGAAGAACAAGCCGAAAGTCAGCAGGAGGAGTTACAGCCCGATTCCGACCCGATTCAGGAAGGATAAACCAGACTGTCAAAAAGCGGCCACATACCTGTGCGCACCTGTCTGGCGTGCATGCGCAAGAAACCTAAAGGGGAACTGGTGCGACTTGGCCTTGACCCGGAGAGTGGACGCGTTTTGATGGACATCAAAGCAACGATGAAAGGACGCGGCGGGTACGCCTGCCTTGAGTGTCTGCCCGATTTGCGCCTCAACAGGCGAATCCAGCGGGCCTTCCGCAACGGGGCCAAACAACTCTTTGTGGTGCAAGAATCACCATCGAAGAAATAAACCTACACCCATAACCGACCTATGTCGGCTGGAAGGTGAAATGAATACTGAAGAAGGTGTTTCAAAGGGGGAAGGCTTCATGACGAGACTAAGGGTGCATGAACTTGCAAAAGAGTTGCACATTGAAAACAAAGACCTGATTGACCGGATCGAGAAACTGGGCTTTCAGGTCAAAAATCACATGAGCACGCTGACCGACAGCCAGGTGCTCAAGATAAGGCAGCAATTCTCTGAAGTAAGACCAGTATCCGAAAAGGTGGAAGAGAAGCGCATCGGGCGTGAAGTAATCCGAAGACGCAAAAGATTCGATCTGCAGCCGGAGCCTGAAGCACCCCAGGCCCCAGCCGTTGACGCAGTGCCGGATCAAGCTGTCGTGGAAGGCATGGAACAACCTCCGATCGATGTCCCGGTTGAGTCCCCGCCCAGTCTTGCAGGCCAGCCTTCGGAAGCCCCCTCCGAAATCGATCTGCCTCAGACTGCTCCCCCGGAGACCAAAGAGGTCCCGGAGAGGGTAAAACCGGTTGGGCGCCCTGGACGTAAAGGCGAAGCCGCAAGGATAATCAAGGCTGCGCCTTTAAGGGAGGAACCCCAAGCCCCCGCGCCAACGCCAAGAGAAGAGGTGGAACCCGCCGCAGCGGTTGAGCCGGCTCCATCTAAGGTTAAACCCGCCGTCACGCCCCCGATTCAGCCCATTGTCCCAGAGACACGGGATCTGACCCCCAAAGTGGCCGGCTTGCCAAAAGGCGCCGAGATTGCCGAAGATGAGGAAGAAGACGACAGGGGGAAAAAAAGAGGCAAGAAAAGAAGACGCAAAAAAACGAGAAAAGAGGAACCGGCAAGGATCATCAAGCTTCCCGAAATCATGGCCGAAGATGCAGAAGAGGAGCCGGACCTCACCGAACTGGCCGCTCGCTTTATGGCCAGAGGAACCGAAATTATCGATCCTGCCCTAAGAGAGCAGAAGCGCCGCAAACCCGAAGAGGCGGAAAAGGCCAAAACGGGCCGTCGAAAGGAAGTCTTCCAGAAAGAAGACCTCTATACGAAAAAAGAGCTGGCCGCTCAGGATGACCGGGGCCGGACCAGGGGGGGCGGGCGCGCATTCAAAGAACCGCCTAAGCCCGAGCCTGTTATGCAAAAGGTCGGCAAGAAGCGAATAAAAATAGATGAGGCCATTACGGTGGCAGGTCTTGCCAAGCAGATGGGCCTTAAAGCAAGCGAGATTATCAAGAAATTGCTGCTCCTGGGGCTTCAGGCCAACATAAACCAGGCTCTCGACTTCGATACGGCCGCATTGGTGGCCTCCGACTTCGAATATGAAATCGAAAAGACAGCCTTTGAGGAAGATGACGTGCTCCAGATCAAAGAGGACCGAGCCGAAGAACTGGTCCCACGACCCCCGGTCGTAACTGTCATGGGCCATGTCGACCACGGCAAGACCTCTCTGCTCGATGCAATTAGAGATACCAAAGTAATCGAAGGAGAGGCTGGAGGCATTACTCAGCACATAGGGGCTTACCACGTAACGCTCAGTAAGGGTGATATCGTATTTCTCGACACTCCGGGCCATGAGGCTTTTACATCGATGCGCGCAAGGGGCGCCAAAGTTACCGATACAGTCATCTTGGTTGTAGCGGCCGATGACGGCGTTATGCAGCAGACAGTGGAAGCCATAAATCACGCTAAAGCCGCCGAAGTGCCAATTATTGTTGCCATAAACAAAATCGACAAGCCCAACGCCAACGTCGAAAGAGTCAAGCGTGAACTCTCCGAGCATGGACTCGTTCCTGAAGAATGGGGTGGAAGCACCACAATGGTTGAAATTTCGGCCAAAAAACGGACCGGAATCGAGGAACTGCTCGAAATGGTGCTCCTCCAGGCCGAGATGCTTGAACTTAAGGCCAACCCGAACAAGATGACCCGGGGCAGAGTCATAGAGGCCAAGCTGGACAAGGGCCGGGGGCCGGTCGCCACAGTCCTGATTCAGGAAGGAACGCTCAGGGCCGGGGACATTTATGTCTGTGGAATTTATTCGGGACGAGTCCGCAATATGTTCGACGGACGCGGGAAGAGAATAGATGCGGCACAGCCTTCCATTCCGGTCGAAGTTGTCGGTTTCCCAGGGGTGCCCAACGCGGGTGACGATTTTATCGTTCTGGCCGATGAAAAGCAGGCCAGGGCCGTCGCCGAACACAGGCTTCTCAAACTTAGGGAAAAGGAGCTTTCCCGCTCGAGCAAGATTACTCTGGAGAACCTATTCAATCAGATTCAGGACGGCGAGGTCAAGGAACTTAAACTTATAGTCAAAACCGACGTCCATGGTTCTCTGGAAGCAATCGTAGATTCGCTGCTCAAACTTTCGACTTCCGAAGTCAAGGTCAACATCATTCACAGCGGCACAGGTGCGGTCACCGAAACCGACGTTATGCTCGCTTCAGCCTCGAATGCTATCGTGATCGGCTTCAATGTGCGCTCGGATACTAAGGTTCAGGAACTGGCCGAGCAGGAATCAGTGGACATTCGTTACTATGATGTCATTTACCAGCTCCTCGATGACATCCGCAGCGCAATAGTCGGCATGCTCAAGCCAATCTACAAAGAGAACGTCATTGGCAGGGCGGAAGTAAGACAAACTTTTCATGTTCCAAAATTGGGAATGATTGCAGGCTGTTCGGTGCTCGACGGCCGTGTGGAAAGAAACGCCAGGGCAAGAGTTCTTCGCGACAATGTAATCGTCTATGACGGCAAGATCGGTTCCCTCAGACGGTTCAAGGATGACGTCAAGGAAGTCAAGGCCGGATTCGAATGCGGCATAGGAATCGAGAACTTCAACGATGTCAAGGAAAGAGACATCCTTGAGGCCTATGAGATTTTGGAAATAAAACAGGTCTATGAACCCGAACAGGAGCGCAGGGCTCCTTCGTGAGGCGATCATGACCGTGGGCGTGGCTCTAGTGTGCTTCAGGCTTCATGAAATCCGCTCTATCAAAGATAAGCGGAAGATAGTGAAAAGCCTGGTGGAAAAAAGCCGCAGCCGTTTCAACGTAACGGTTGCAGAAGTTGCCGACCAGGATCTTCATCAGAAGGCATCCATTGGTATCGCTGTAATCGGCAACGATGGACGCGTGTTGAACTCGCTTCTGGACCGGATAATCGATTTCATGGATTCGCTGTGCCTGGCCGATCTTGTCAGCCGCGAAATAGAGTTGATAACCATCTAGCAGCCATCCGGAAACTCCGGATGGAACGCTGGCAGTTTCCGATTCGAAAAGGAGGCATTTTTCGTCCTGACAAGGAAATCGAGGGGTTGCGCGGAGGCGTACATCGGTACGCCGCACAAGAAAGCCCGAAGATTGACGCCGCTAGGGCGGAAAAGGACCCTTTCCGGATGGAAACCATATGAGTTGGATGCTGGATATGGAATATAAACGTTCCGACAGAGTGGCTGACCTGCTCCACAAAGAAATCGCGGACCTTGTTTTCCGGCGGGTGAAAGACCCTCGCACCGCTAATTTAACCATTAGCGGGGTTAAGGTTTCGGACGATCTCAAGCATGCCAGGGTTTTTTTTTGCATTATGGGAGGCAGCGCGGACGAGGATGCGAAAAGGAACGCTGGCTCGGGGTTGGAGAGAGCAAAGGGGTTCATCCGGCTTGAACTTGGTCGGAAGTTGACCCTGAGATATATTCCCCAGCTCGACTTCGAATACGATACTTCTTTCGAATACGGTGACAAAATAGAAAGACTACTGAAAGAGCTGCATAAAGATGAATGAACAAAAGACCCTTAAAATTCGGGAGTTAATTTCGGCCATTCGAAAAAACGAACGATTTATGGTTGCCACACACGTTCATCCTGACGGAGATGCAATCGGCGCCCTTCTGGGAATGAAGCTCATTCTTCAACGCCTCGGGAAAAAAGTCGATGTATATTCACAGGACCCGTTTCCCCCGGAATTTGAGTTTTTACCGCAAACACTGGCAATCCACAATAAACCACTTGAATCGTGCGAATATGAAGTGGCGATTCTTGTTGACTGCGGTGATTTCGCAAGAGTGGGCGATGAGCTTTCGAAGTTCATCAGCAGGGCGGTGCCTTTCGTAATAAATATTGATCATCATATCAGCGACAAGCCGTTTGGAAACCTTTACTGGGTGGAGACTTCGGCGAGCAGCACCTGCGAGATGTTATTCGATCTTTGCGTGAGTCTATCGCTTGCGCCTGACGCGGCCTTGTCATCGGTTCTCTATACGGGGATCCTTACCGACACGGGTTCGTTCAGGTATTTGAACACGAACAGGCGCGTTTTCGAGATAGTCTCAGTTCTCGTGGAAATGGGGGCCGATCCCTCCCATATAGCGACCCAGGTCTATGACTCAGCCACCCCCGAAAAGCTCAAGCTGCTTGCGCAAGTGCTGGGGACAATAGAGTTTCATGCCAACTTTAGGGTAGTTAGCGCTGAGCTTAGCCTATCCATGATTTCAGACTCCTCATCTTCCTACATGGACAGCGAAGGATTCATAAATCAACTGCGCTCAGTGAAATCAGCCGATCTTGCGATGCTGTTCAGGGAAATCAATGACGGATTGATTCACATCAGCATGCGGTCCAAGGGCGATATCGATGTGGCCACACTGGCGCAGCGGCATGGAGGCGGCGGACACAGGGCGGCGGCGGCGTGCAGGATCCCGGGAAGCCTCAATTCTGTCCGGTCGGCGTTTATCGCCGAGGCGCTAAAGTACATAAACTGAGTTTGGCAAATGGGAATCACCTTGCAATCGGAAGCATTGGTTTTGGACCAGGATAGGATTGGAGTGGAGCAGACGGGCGGCGTGCTAATTTTGGACAAACCCGAGGGATTAACTTCGGCCAGGGCGGCCGCCAAGATAAAGAAGCTGCTTACACCCCGCAAGATCGGCCATACCGGGACCCTCGACCCGTTTGCCACAGGCGTGCTCGTACTGTGTCTAAACGAGGCGACGCGAGCCGCCGACCAGATCACCAAACTCAACAAGGTTTACAAATCGACCCTGCGTTTCGGGATAGAAACCGATAGTCTCGACAGGACCGGAAAGGTCACTAGGCAAAGCGCCCTCACTTTTTGCGAAAAAGATTTGATAGAGGTTCTGCAAACTTTTTCGGGTGCTTGCGTACAAACAGTTCCCAGGTTTGCAGCCGTCAGAGTCGATGGACACCGGCTCTATGAGCTCAGCCGCAGGGGGATCGAAGTGGAGCGGCCCGAGCGCAATATATTCATCCACTCGATTGCGCTGCAGTCTTTTGAGTGGCCGGAGGCGGCAATTGAGGTCTGCTGCTCAAAGGGCACATACATCAGGCAGCTCGCCTCGGATATAGGACAGAAATTGGGAAGCGGAGCGCATTTGTCGGCACTTCGACGCACGAGCGTCGGGCCTTTTACCCTTGAGCGGGCTATCAGAATGGATGGAGGGACTTGCGCTGCATCTGCGGCTGCGGCGATTATCCCTCTAAATGAAGCTCTTTCCCATCTGCCAAAGGCTTTGATCGTAGATGAAAAGTTTTTGGGCCGGTTGAGAAACGGACAGCTCGACCCGGAATGGGAAAAAAAACAGAGAGAGTGCTTCCGCACCTGTTCCGACGCTGTGCGGATCGTGACGGCTACAAACCAACTCGCTGCATTGTGGTGGCCGAATTCCGCTCCGAGCGGATCGCGTCGCCTGCGTGTATTCCCATTTTGAAGTTGTACCCGGGCCGGCAAATTTGCAGGCTGATGTCTGCCAATTCTATAGAGGCAAAGGTGTAATGGAAACTCTGCGTACCAAGATTGGAAAATCGGAAGGGTCGGATACCTGACTCTTAAAACCCTGCAACTGAAAGACGGGACCTTCTACAGACTTACCATCTTTTGAGGTCCGGTCTGGAAATCGGTGCGGGTGAGCGGTATCCGCACAAGAACTATCCTGGATAACAGCAAGGAGGAAAACAGCCGTGGTAATGACCCCAGAGAAGAAAAAGACAATTATTGATGATTTCAGAGTGCACCCGGCCGATACTGGCTCTCCCGAAGTACAGATCGCTCTTCTCAGTGAAAGAATCACGTATTTGACCGAGCACTTCAAAAGCCATAAGAAAGATCACCATTCGCGCAGAGGGCTCTTGAAACTTGTCGGGCAGCGCAGGCAGCTTCTTAACTATTTGAAGCGGAAAAACATCGAGCGCTACAACACCGTCATCGAACGGCTTGGATTGCGCCGGTAGCCTCCGGCCACCACTGTCGCATGTGCCCGCGTCCGCTTCTCAATGTATTGCGGCGCAAACATATTTTTGAGAGAGGGAAAATAGATGAAACATACAATACAAGTTGAGGTTGGCGGACGGTCACTGAGTTTCGAGACTGGAGAAGTGGCCAGACAGGCTGGCGGCTCCGTCTTGATGAGATACGGCGATACGGTGGTAATCGTCACCGCTACAAAGGAGGACCGGGTAAGGGAAGGAATCGATTTTGTGCCCCTCTCGGTGGACTACAAGGAGATGAGTTATGCGGCCGGTCGCATTCCGGGGGGGTTTTTCCGGCGGGAAGTCGGCCGCCCGAGTGAAAAGGAGACTTTGACCTCCCGTTTTATCGACCGCCCCATTCGCCCGCTTTTCCCAAAAAAATGGCCGTTTGAAACCCAGGTAATCGCCACCGTCATGTCAGTGGACATGGACAATGAACCTGACGTGGTAGCCCTTACCGGCGCCTCGGCCGCTTTGCACGTGTCGTCGATCCCTTTTGGCGGGCCCGTTGCCGCTGTGCGTGTTGGCAGGGTAAATGGCGAATTCATAATAAATCCTTCGGCCGGCCAGCTTGTCCAAAGCGATATGAACATCGTTGTCGCCGCAACCCGTGAGGCCGTCATTATGGTTGAAGGCGGAGCCGAATTCGTGCCCGAAGAAGACATTGCCGATGCTATCATGTTCGCTCACCAGGCCATAGTGCCTGTTGTCAACGCTCAGGACGAATTGCAGAAACTTGTGGCGAACACAAAGGAAGCTCCCCCCGAAGTGGTGAGTGACCAGGCCCTTATCGGCAGGATTTCGGATTTGGCCCTTGCCGGGATGAGGGAAGTAATGACCACCCCGGACAAGCTGTCCAGGCGGGATCGCAAAAAAGAGCTGAAAAAGTCGGTCAGGGAGCAACTCGGTGCCGATTATTTGGGCAGGGAGAAAGAAATCGAAGGGGCACTTGACGAGCTTGAAAAAAAAGTGGTTCGCACCATGATGGTCGAGCAGCGCCGCAGGATCGACGGGCGCGTTTTTGACCAGGTCCGCCCCATTTCCATCGCGGTGGGAAAACTGCCACGCACCCACGGCTCAGCACTTTTTACACGGGGCGAAACGCAGGTTATTGCCGTCGTTACTCTTGGCTCCTCTTCGGACGAACAGAAAATCGAAGCACTTGCGGGCGAGACTTTCAAGTCTTTTATGCTCCATTACAATTTTCCGCCATTCTCGGTCGGTGAGGTAAGACCCCTCAGAGCCCCGGGGCGCCGGGAGATCGGTCATGGGGCGCTCGCGGAACGCTCCCTGAAGCCGTCTTTGCCTAAAAATGGTGAATTTCCTTACACCATCCGTGTGGTATCCGAGGTGCTGGAATCAAACGGATCGAGCTCTATGGCCACAGTCTGCGGCTCCTCTCTCGCCCTGATGGACGCAGGAGTGCCGGTCACCGACGCAGTGGCGGGCATAGCCATGGGACTGATCAAAGAAGGCGATGAGTTCATAATCCTTTCGGACATTCTTGGAGACGAGGACCATCTGGGGGACATGGATTTCAAAGTGACAGGAAGCGACAGGGGCATCACCGCCTTCCAGATGGACGTAAAAATATCCGGAGTCAACCGGGAAATATTGAAAAAAGCTCTCGATCAGGCCAAGGCCGGGCGGCTTCATATCCTTGAAAAAATGAAGGAAGCAATCGCCAAACCCAGGTCTGAACTTTCGCCTTATGCCCCACGAGTCGTAACCATTATGATCAATCCTGATAAAATCCGCGAGGTTATCGGCCCGGGAGGCAAGGTGATCCGCGCCATCGTCGCTGAAACGGGAGCCAAAATCGACATTGACGACAGTGGCCGAGTCGTTGTAATGAGCCCTGATGCCGAAGCATGTGACAAAGCGATCTCAAAGATCAGGAGTATTACCACTGAACCCGAAATAGGCCAGCTTTATATGGCGAAAGTAGTTCGAGTGACTGACTTCGGCGCGTTTGCCGAAATCCTGCCCAATACGGAGGGCCTGATCCATATCTCCCAGCTCGAACACAGGCGGGTTCGCAAGGTGACCGACGTTGTAAACGAAGGCGACGAAGTTTTGGTAAAGGTAATTGATATTGACAAGGACGGTCGGATTCGACTCAGCCGAAAAGCCGCTCTACCGCCGGAAGAAAAAGAATCATGATGATCTCTTGAGCTGTTTCGCTATATTGTGGTGAGCCGGGATACCGGCTCATCCATTAATCGACTCCGCCACAATCAGAAGCAGGGGCGACTTAAACCCTGCAATTGCGCACAAGGGGGGAAATTGTACCAGAAAACGGTCCTCCGCAATGGGATCAGAATAGTAACGGAAAAAATTCCATTCGCCCATTCGGTTTCCACCGGAATCTGGGTAAACGCCGGCTCTCGCGACGAAAATCCTCTCGAGCGGGGGATCACTCATTTCATCGAACACATGCTCTTTAAGGGCACAAAGCGCAGAAGCGCTCTCGACATCGCCAAGGAATTCGATTCCGTTGGCGGTTTTGCCAATGCCTTTACCTCTAAGGAGCATGTCTGTTTTCACGCCAAAGTCCTTGCCGCCCATCTTCCACTGCTGACCGATCTGCTTTCGGATCTTTTTCTCCAATCGGTCTTTGACCCCGCAGAAATCGAGCGGGAGCAAAGCGTCATCGTTCAGGAAATCCGGATGGTCGAAGACACGCCCGATGAATTCATCCATGTGCTTTTCCAGGAAGATTTCTGGAAGAAAAACCCTCTGGGGCTGCCTATATATGGGACCGTTCAAACTGTTGAAAAGCTCGGCCGCACAGAGATGCTCGACTTTATCACCGGTCGTTTCAACCCGGAAAGAATAATAGTAGCCGCGGCCGGAAACCTCGATCATCAGAATTTTGTCGATCTGATCGCTCCCTCCATGGAAACGCTCAACAACTCGACCCTGCTGCCTGAGCGCTTTGCTCCGGATTCTCATTTCTTCTCCAGGGTGGTAAAAAAAGAACTCGAACAGGTCCACTTGGTCTTAGGCATGCGTGGGACCTCACAGCTTGATGAAGCACGGTTCGCTTCACATCTGCTCAACGTGATACTGGGAAGCAGTATGAGCAGCCGTCTTTTCCAGGAAATCCGGGAAAAACGCGGCCTGGCCTATTCCGTCTACTCTTTTTGCCACAGCCATGAAGATTCCGGAATGCTCGGCATCTACGCAGGCATTTCTCCGGAGAACATACAGGAAGTTTTGCAGCTCATTAATGAGCAACTCTGCACACTTGCCCAAGACCCCATTCCAGAGGCAGAACTGAATTCCGCCAAAGAATACATCAAGGGCAACATGTACATTAACGCCGAGAACAACGATTATCGCATGAACAGGCTAGCCAAAAATGAGTTTCTGTTCGGCCGCTACGTTTCTTTCGAAGAAGTCGAAAAAAAAATAAACATGGTTACAACCGAAGATATACGGGCCTGGTTCCGCTGCATCTACAGCCCTGATAAAATGGCGTCCATGCTCTATGGGCCTGTCGAAATAGGACCGGAAATACCGGAAAAAATTCTAAGGCAAGGATAGCGCCTGATGTCTCTGTTTTTCCAGGTGCTCGCAAGCGGCTCCCGTGGGAACGCAATCCTGGTATGCAGCGCAAAGACACGGGTTCTTGTGGATGCAGGAACCACATGCAAAGAGCTCGTGGGCCGTCTCCAAAGGACGCCGGTTGAGGCAAAGGGCCTCGACGCCCTGCTCCTAACCCATGAACACAGCGACCATATCAGCGCGGCAGGAACATTGAGCAGAAAGTTCAACCTGCCGGTCTACATGACAAGGGGGACCCTGGAAAACCTGCCCCCAAACATCGGCCAGTGCGCTTCGGTTACTATCTTTAGGACCGGAACATGCTTTCAAATCGGAGATCTTCTGATTCACCCGTTCGCCACCTCACATGACGCTGCTGAACCGGCCGGGTTCATTATCGAAACCGAGGGGCTGCGCCTTGGGATATGTACGGACCTCGGAATCGCCACAAACCTGGTCAAAGTCAAACTAAAGGGTTGTCACGGCCTGGTCCTGGAGGCCAACCACGACTTGGACAGGCTTCTCGGGGGCCCATATCCCTGGTTTCTCAAGCAAAGAATAAGGAGCGCCCACGGCCACCTGTCAAACGAAGAAGCCTGCAATCTGCTTGAAGCCGTGCATCATGAAGGGCTGCGCTGCGTAATCCTTGCCCACCTTAGTGAGACTAACAATCATCCCGACCTGGTGCTCGAAAGCTGTCGGAAGCTCCGCCGGTCCACGCATTGGAAATGCGTGCGTTTCGAACTGGGCAAACAGGACGATATAGCCCCCTCCATTGAATTGGAGTAGTTGGCGGGAGGTCGAATCAGGCATGCGGCGTGACTCATCATGTCGAACTGAACGAAAAGCCGGTTTCCCAGTAGGCTCGCACAAAATAAAAGAGCCGGTAAAAATCACCGGCCCTCATGCTCGCTGTTTCAATCAACGCCCCCATGCAGGGGTCAATCCTGTCCGCCCCTCCGGGCGGCTTGCGAAGGAATTTTAGTTAGTCAAGTTTCTTCACGTTAACCGCCTGCGGTCCCTTTGGTCCACGTTCTACGTCGAAACTTACACGATCTCCCTCACTCAAAGAGCGAAATCCTTCGGACGCAATGGCACTGTAGTGGACGAAAACGTCTCCCTGGTCCTTAGTTTCAATGAAGCCATAGCCCTTTTTGTCGTTGAACCATTTCACGCGGCCTTCCGACATCTCTCTAATTCCTTTCCTGCTCTGGTACTGTTTCCATTGCTTGCAGTTTCGCTACTTCGAGCAATCCTCGCAAAACTCCACCTCTTGCCGAGCCGATCCAGGCCGCTTCCCGCAAGGACCGAACCGAATCAGCCACTCCCCTAAGTATATCCTGCTACAGTAGAAATTGAAAAATGTCAAGCGTTTAATGGCCCAGAGGCTGCCTTGAATTAACACCGATGGGTAGTGCATATTCCGGCCGAATCATTAGCATTTGCCGTTGCGCAAACCTGTTCTAAAAATAAAGTGTTGTATGCGAAGTTGATGTATCAGTCAGAAGGTTCCGGCACTTCTGATAAAGTGGAGACCAATTATCGAAAGGCTCACTTGATCAAGTCTTCAAGCGCCTGCTGCAAGGTTGGAAACCTGAAGGAAAAGCCGGTTTCCATCAATCTTTTTGGAACAACCCTTTGGCCCTTAAGCACGACGTTTGCGAATTCGCCGAGCACAATGCGCAACAAGAAAGCGGGCGCCGCTGGAAGCAGGAACGGCCGGCCCAGCGTTCTTGACAGGATATTCGCAAATTCCGCATTCCTGACGGCGTTTGGGGCCACACAGTTTACCGGACCCGAGATTTCCACGTTGCTTAATAGATGTAAAAAAATGTTGAAAAGATCTTCCAGGTGAATCCATGACATCCACTGCCTGCCGCTGCCTATCGAGCTTCCGAGCAGGTAGCGGAAGGCGGGCAGCATCATGGCTAGAGCGCCCCCTCCCCTGCCCAGGACTATTCCAAACCTGCACAGAGCGACTCGACTCCCATGCTCGGCCGCTCTTTTAGCCTCATCTTCCCATTCAACGCAAACCTGAGACATGAATTCGTCCCCATGAGGAGAGTCTTCGTCCAAAATCTCATCGTCCATGCGACTTCCGTAATAGCCGACCGCCGAACCATTAATCAAAATCTTTTCTTTGCCTGAAACGATAAGCGCATCGACGAGATTACGAGTGGTAACAATCCGGCTGTCGAGAATGGACTTTCGAGCCGAATCGGTCCAGAGAGTAAAGATTGAGCTTCCGGCGAGATTAATGACAGCATCGCTTTCCGCAACCTTTTGCTGCCATTCCCCAGGTTTTCTTGGATCACCTTCGATGATGGTTGCCCATGAAACAGATTCCTTCGCCCTGATCGGGGAACGGGTGAGTATGAATGCTTCATGGCCTGACTCGGAAAGTCTCTTGGTCACGTATCTTCCGACAAAGCCGGTTCCGCCGGTAACGAATATTTTCATGGTGTTTCCATTAAGGTCAAGCTTCCGGGCTGAATAGTTCTACGGAGACGGGTTTGGCTCACTGGGTTGCTTTGAGTCCAGGGAGCCAAAGACAAACCTGGAAATAAGACCTTCGATATCGAGCGGAGGTTGGGTCTCCCGTATGACTCCACCTTTTGGAATGTAGGTGTCCGAGGCCCCCGGTGTGATCGAGACATATTTATCTCCGATGATACCCATGGTTTTTATGCTGGCGATTGAGTCATCCTCGAGCTTCACACTCTTGTTTATGCTCAGAATGACTTCGGCGCGGCCGTCCTTGAGTTGGACGGCATGGACCTCCCCGATACTGACTCCTGCCATCGTTACCTGAGCCTTGATTTTCAATCCGGAAACCGTTGGGAATAAGGCGCTCACCTCATAGCGGCCTTTGCCGATATTTAAGTTCCCCAGACTAAAGGAAAGGTACGCAAGGCAGAACACACCGATTATGAGAAACAGACCAACGCCGAACTCCAACCTTTTTCGTTCCGGTCCCATTTTGAAATTTCCTTTTTCCCCGTTTATCACAGCATGATCGAGGTAATAACATAATCACCTATAAGCACGGCGATCGATGAAATCACCACAGCATCGGTGGTCGCCCGGCCCACCTGCTCCGGCCCGAAGCTGCCCTCGTCCACTCCTGCATAGAAGCCCTTGTAGGTGCACACCCATACGATGATGACCGAGAAGCAGACAGATTTGACAAACCCCATGGATAGATCGCTCCAGTCAATGCTCGTAGTAAGACCATCCCAAAAAGCTCCATGACTGACTCCTAATAGGCCCACCCCAATGACGTAGCCTCCCAGGATTCCGATGATGTCGCAAAACGCGATGAGGAGCGGAAGACAGATTATGCTTGCAATTAACCTGGGAGTAATAAGATAGGAAAAAGGGTCGATCGCCATGCATTCCAGGGCGTCTATCTGCTCTTCGATCCTCATTATGCCGATTTCTGCGGCCATTGCAGACCCCGCCCTGCCGGTTACCATGAGTGCGGTGAGGACCGGTCCAAGTTCGCGGACCAGCGACAGTCCCACCGCCGACCCCAACCAACCTTCGGAGCCGAACTTGGCCAGTGTATGGTAGCCCTGGAGGCCAAGCACCATCCCGGTGAAAGCGGCGGTAAAGCCTATCACCATGAATGACATTGTGCCGATAAACTGGATCTGCTTTAGCGTGAACCAAAATTTCGCCGGAGGCAGGACGATTCCGCGAATAGTGTAGATAAAAAACAATCCCAGCCGGCCTGCCGAAAATACCCGCCTCAGTGCGTAAGCTCCAAGGGACTCGATAGGATTTACCATTGGCGCGCCCCTGCACGATTTTTTCTCAAAAAAAATCGAATTGGGCACAGTCTCAAAATCATGTTGCTGTCCGCCCGAGCAACCGCTCGTAATAGGATTCAGGTTGTATTTGGGGATCGGCCTCCCGGCTCAGGAACTGCCTCACACGCGGATCTTTGCCGTTTCGTATTTCTTCGGGAGAGCCTGCGGCCATTACAGTGCCCTTGTCCATCACAACAACCCGATCTGCTATTTTGAAGGCGCTCTCAAGTTCATGGGTGACTACTAAAACGGTCATTCCATAGACCTCGCGCAACTCCAGTATCAAGCGGTCCAGGCCGGCTGCCGTAATGGGATCCAAACCCGAGGAAGGCTCATCTACAAACAGTATCTCCGGGTCCATGATCAGCGCCCTCGCCAGCCCCGCCCTTTTTTTCATCCCTCCGCTGAGCTGGGAGGGCATATAGTCACCAAATTCGGCGAGCCCTACCATATTGAGCTTCATGACGCCCATAATCCGGATCGTCTCATCGGCCAGTTTAGTATGGACCTTTAGGGGCGTGGCGATATTTTCGGCAAGAGACAGCGAATTGAACAGAGCGCCGCCCTGAAACAGTACGCCCATCCTGCGCCTGTATTGCATGAGCATGGTCTCGGAAAACGTGCCCAGATCCTGACCGCCATCCACGATGATTTGCCCGGCGCCCGTTTTTTTCAGACCCGTAAGGTGACGCAGGATCGTTGTCTTCCCGCAGCCGCTAACCCCCATAATCACGGTGACCTGGTGTCTTGGAATGGCAAAACTAATATCGAACAGTACCTGGCTGGTATTGTAAAAACTGTTCAGGCCGCGAATTTCGATTATATTCTCGGTGGTCATGCTCAATCCGGGTCTTGGTCCTTGCTGCGTGATATGGGACTCAGGAACAGCACAATTGTTCCTTTTCCCGCAAATCGATGTAGATCGCTTCTGGATCGGCAACCGGCACCTTCTGATCCAGTGTTTCCGGGTGGATACGATTCAGAATCAGAGGTCGGGAGTATATAAGATAATCATGGAAATACAAATCCATAATTCACCATGCAACATTTCCTCCACGCCCGACTTTTTTGCGAATGAGGCCGCCCGGTCGCCGCTTTTGCTCAGTCCTCCGTGGCGCGTACAACCCGGCGAAACGGCACTCCAAGATTGCCCAGCGCCGGGCCGGAGGCCCTCAGTCCTGCTTCTCTACATGGCTGAGCGCCCGGTCGCCGCTCTTATCATGTCAGGCGCATTTTTTTCGAATAAGGTGTTATATGAGCCTACCTTGCGAGGTTGAGACAAAATTATTTCTTTTGCCGTAGCCCGATTCTGTGGGATACTTTGGACAACAAACAGTACCGGGGACAAATCAATGACAACGCCTGATTCTCCTGTAATAAAAGCCATTTATGAAAGACGCAGCATTCGCGGCTTTGTCGATGCCCAGGTTGCGCGCGATTTGGTTATGGCTGCCCTGAAAGCCGCTTCATGGGCGCCTTCGGGACTGAACAATCAGCCCTGGCGCTTCGCAATCATCTGGGAGAACGAGACCAAAGAGGCGCTGGCAGGTCTTACCCGATACTCCGCTACCCTCAAATCGGCAGCCGTACTTATTGCGGTTTTCCTGGACAAAGAGACCTCATATGACTACACCAAAGATTGCCTGGCTGTTGGGGCTTGCTTACAAAACCTGCTCTTGTCACTCCATTCATTTGACCTCGGAGCAGTTTGGATCGGGGAAATCCTCAAGAACAGGGAACGCGTCAATGAGGTCCTCGAACTTCCGGAGCGTCTCGAACTAATGGCCGTAGTGGCTGTGGGACATCCTGCTCACCGCAACCAAAAATCTGACAGACGGCCAATAGAGGAACTGATTTTACTGGAAAAATAGCTGGCCTCTGAGTCCGAAGCAAAGGTGTTCGATTGGCGGGAGGTTTGCAAAGTGGTAGCGGAGCGAGGTAGATGGTTCCCGTCTGCAAAAAGGTATTTTCGAATCGGAAACTCCGCTGGACGTCGAGTTTTCATCCGCAGTTTCCCGATGGACTCTATTGGCTGATAATGCACCGATGATACTAGAGCGTCTGATCGTTGGCATGCTCCAGACCAATTGTTACCTGCTCGGCGATGAAGAAAGCCGAAGGGCGGTCGTAATAGATCCTGGGGGGGAAGGCAAGCGTATTTGCAGCAGGCTGGTGGAACTTGGGCTCGAACTTTCAGCGATTCTTGTCACGCATGCCCATTTCGATCACACTATGGCCGCATGGACCCTCAAAAAGAGCTGCGGCGGAGAAATATACCTCAATTCAGCGGACAAGCGTCCGCTGATCGAAGTTATTTTCGGGCTTGCGGCGCGTTTTTTCCCGGAAATCCGTCCGATTTCACCAGATGAAGTCGACCGGACTCTGGCGCACGGCGATCAGTTGCAGTTCGGCGCAATTCACATAGAGGTTCTGTCCACTCCGGGCCATACGCCTGGACACGTTTCATTTTACCTTAAAGATCAGGAGAAGGTCTTTTCCGGCGATCTCATTTTTGCCGGCTCAATCGGGAGGACCGACCTCGCCGGTGGTTCTTTGCAACAACTCATGGACTCGGTTCGCTCAACACTTTTCCAGCTTCCGGACGAAACTGTCATCTATCCCGGCCATGGTCCCGGCACCACCGTTGGCAGGGAAAAGTTGTACAACCCGTTTTTTTCGCGCGCATCAGAATGAGCACCCGCAACTCAACAATGCGCGATTGTTTCAGCAATATCTGGGACAAAAAGGAGGGGACCGTGGAAGTCCATAAGAGCGACAAAATTAGATATCGTATAGCGGTTGTGTGCATTTGTCTTGTAACTGCTTGCGGCTGCAGCCGATCGAGCGCGCCTCCCCCGCCCCCGGCCAGCCAGTCTCAGCCGGCGCCTTCCGCTGGGCCTGCACCGGTATACGGCCCTTCTGCCAGTCCTGTTCCTGCTTCCCCTTCCCTGCCCGGAGGAGCCAAATTTCTCGATTTCAACGATATCCCCATTCCCCGTGAAATTTCAGTACAACCTGACCGCTCATATGTCTTCGTGGCCGGCCAGATCAAGATGGGATTCTTGACATTGCGCGGCAGAGTGGATTCTAATTCTTTGATGAACTTTTTTGCATCGGCGCTGCCGCACGAAGGCTGGAGAATGAAAGCTCAGTTCAGGTACAACCGGTCGCTTCTGATTTTCGACAAGCAGGACAAGGTTTGTGTGATCATAATCAAAGAGGAGGCTTATTATACGTATGTTGAAATCTATGTGTCCCCTGCTACGGCAGGCTAGAGTCCATCCGGAAACTCCGGATGGAAACAGGCTGGTTTTCAGACCCCCATTGTGGCAGGACGGGGGACAGTTTATCCTATTTGCTGCACGGCTTTATGAAGAGTTGCCTTCCATTCGAGCTAATATAGCTCCCATAACGGTTTAAGATATTATGCTAAAAGGAAAAACAATCCTTCTGGGTGTGAGCGGCGGCATCGCCGTGTATAAGGCGGCCGAGTTGGTGCGGCTTCTGGTCAAAGAGGGCGCATCGGTTCATGTGGTTATGACGGCAAACGCACAGCAGTTCGTAACCCCTCTGACTTTCCAGGCGCTTTCAAACAATGCGGTGGGGATCGACCTGTTCAGCATGGAATCCGAGTCACAGATAAGCCATATTCAAAAGGCCAGGCTTCCGGACCTCGTTCTGGTCGCCCCGGCCACGGCCAATATAATGGCGAAAATGGCCGCCGGCATCGCGGACGACTACCTGACGACCATACTGCTGGCCACAACCGCTCCGGTGGTGGTTTGCCCGGCGATGAACGTCAAGATGTGGGAGCATCCGGCCACACAACGAAACTTGAGAAGTCTGGCAGAACTGGGATACCAAATTCAGCCGCCTGCGGTGGGTTCTCTTGCCTGCCGGGAGGAAGGGGCCGGCCGTCTGGCAGATAATGAAGACATTTTGGAGACAGCCGTACGGATGCTGACCCCGCCAACTCTTGCCGGCAGGCACGTTTTGGTCGGTGCCGGTCCGACCTGGGAATCTTTTGATCCCGTCCGGTTCCTGAGCAATCCCTCGAGCGGCAAAATGGGCTATGCGCTGGCAAAGATTGCCGCGCGCAGGTGCGCCCAGGTCCACCTGGTTTCCGGCCCATGTTGTCTTGAGGCCCCGGCAGGGGTCGAACGAACCTGCGTTACAAGCGCGCTGGAAATGCGGGACGAAATTTTGAGGCTTTCTCCGCAACTGGACGCCATCGTAATGGCCGCTGCCGTCAGCGACTACCGGCCATCGGCAAAATCCCCTCAAAAGCTAAAGAAAGTGGCGGGCAAACTCACGGTCCTCCTCGAGCCCAATCCTGACATTCTCGCTGCTCTTGGAGAGGTGAAGCCGCCGGCTCAGGTTCTGGTCGGATTTGCCGCTGAGACCGAAAACCTTCTCAAAAATGCCAAAGACAAGCTGGTGCGAAAGAACCTCGATTTCATCGTGGCCAACGACCTTTCCAAGAGAGGCTCCGGGTTCGGCTGCGACACAAACGAGGTGACAATAATCGAACGAAGCGGCGCCGTTATCGACCTGGCTCCAATGACAAAGGAGGATGTCGCCTCGCACATATGGGACAGGGTCGAGCGGTTGCTTACAGGTGGGAAGAATTGATTCCGGACAATACGGCCCATAATCTTGCCGGCTGTTTGGAACGGCTGCGGTGGATTTTCTGGGGTTACAAGACCGGAGGTATCCTGGACTGGGAATACAGCCCGCCAAAATGTGATGAAGAGGCGAGCGCGCCCACGGCTGCCCAGACCGTGGAAAAACTCTCGCGGATATGCAGTGAGCTGACTGGATGCACAAGGTGCAGACTTCATAGCGGTCGCACCAATCTGGTGTTCGGAGAAGGTTCGGCCAAAAGCCGCCTGGTTTTCGTCGGTGAAGGCCCGGGGTTCGATGAGGACCGGCAGGGCCGCCCTTTTGTCGGGCGGGCCGGAAAGCTGCTTGATAAAATGATCCTCGCAATCGGTTTCGAGCGAGAGGAGGTTTACATCTGCAATGTGGTGAAGTGCCGCCCGCCGGAGAACCGGACGCCCCAGCCTGACGAAACAGCCACATGTTCTCCTTTCCTGTTCAGGCAGATCGAAGCACTTAGCCCCAGGGTCATTTGCGCTCTCGGCCTTAGCGCGGCCCAAACCCTTTTAGGACTCACCCGCCCTATTTCTCAACTTCGCGGCACGGTCCAGTCCTGGCGGGGAATACCTCTGATATGCACATATCATCCTGCTTATCTGTTGAGAAGCCCTTCTCAAAAAGCGGCGGCATGGCAGGACCTCAAGCAAGTGATAAAGCTCCTCGGGAGTTAAAGTCCGAACGAAATTCGCCGGCCACTGCCACCTTTCCTAAAGGCGGACAGTTGGGATACAATGGCAGGATCGAGATATATGAATAGGCGGATACCGCATAGTGTCCATCCGGAAACACCGGATGCGACAATTGCAGTCTTCGTACGGAAACTGGCATTTATCCACATATATCAAGAGGCGGTCACGCGATATGAATATCAGGCAAATCATTTTGCTTACAGCGCTTTTCCTGTCCGCAGTGTTTCTTTTTGCACTCTCGCCGGTCGAACCGCAGCAGGGACACATCGATATCATTCAAATCCAGGACTCGATCAATCCAGGGGTTGAGGATTTCATGAAATACGCGATCAAACGCTCGGCCGACGATAAGGCCGAATGCCTGATTATTCTTCTGGACACGCCTGGCGGCCTGATGACCTCGATGCGTGGAATCTCTCAGGCGATTCTCAATTCCCCGGTTCCAGTTGTCGTCTATGTCTTTCCGAGCGGCGCACAGGCGGCCTCCGCCGGTGTGTTCATTACGGTTGCGGCCGATATTGCAGCAATGGCGCCCGGCACAAACATTGGGGCCGCACACCCGGTTACTGCAGGAGGGGCCGACGTCCCGTCCACCATGAACGAAAAAGTTTTAAACGACACGCTCGCGTTCGCTAGAAGCATTGCCGCTCAGCGCGGCAGAAATGCGGAGTGGATGGAGGATGCCGTCAGCAAGAGCGTATCAGCGACGGCCGAAGAGGCATTCAAGTTAAATGTGATAGACCTTGTCGCCGACAACCTGCCCGCTTTGATAAAGAGGCTTGACGGCTGGCATCTTCAGCGCGGGGCGGCAAGTGTCGTTCTCAAAACTAACGGAGTGGAGCAGCGCACCATTTCGCCCAGTCTGCAGAACGATATCCTGCGTATCATAAGCAATCCTAATCTTGCCTACATTCTTCTTATGATCGGTCTGGCAGGGCTCTACTTCGAGCTGTCCAGCCCGGGGGCTGTCGTGCCCGGCGTCATTGGCGGGATTTGCCTTATATTGGCGCTCTACGCCCTCCAGACTCTTCCGGTAAATTACGCAGGCTTTCTTATAATTCTTCTGGCGGTAGTGTTTTTCATCCTCGAAATGAAAATAGCCTCGCATGGTCTGTTGAGCCTCGCCGGGGCGCTGTGCCTTGTGCTGGGCTCGGTCATGCTGTTCCGCAACCCCCAGGAACCCAGGCAGGTTGCGTTGTCGGTTTTTCTGCCAACCACACTGGCTGTCTCTATTTTTTTTGCTGCCGTCGCACGACTTGCCTTCAAGGCTCAGAAGACAAAACCGCAGACCGGCCAGGACGCCCTATTGGGTATGATTGGCGAAGTTAAGCTGCAAATAGACCCCGAGGGCAAGGTATTCGTGAACGGCGAGTTGTGGTACGCACAGGCTGACCAGCGAATCGAAGTGGGGGACAAAGTGGAAGTGTTGGACGTGAATAATTTAAAGTTGAAAGTAAAAAGGATCGGTGGTAGATAGTGAAAATAAGTTCTATCGCATTTCATTCCGACAAAAAGGGCAGCAGGAGGTTCGAATGTTCTTTAACCTAAGCGCTTCGTTCATCGCCATAATTGTTTTCGCGATTCTTTTCCTCGCCAATGCAATCCGCATTTTAAACGAGTACGAACGTGGCGTCATCTTCCGCCTCGGGCGAGTCATTCGTGCCAAAGGGCCTGGTATTATTCTCCTTATCCCGGCGATCGACCGGCTGCAGAAGGTGAGTCTTCGCGTCATTGCACAGGAGGTCCCCACCCAGGACATTATCACGCGCGATAATGTCTCCGTGAAGGTCAGCGCCGTCATTTATTTCAGGGTAGTTGATCCGGTCAAGGCGATCGTTTCGGTCGAAAACTATCTTTATGCAACAAGCCAACTCGCTCAGACGACATTACGCACTGTTTGCGGCCACGAAGAACTTGACACTCTGCTCTCTGAGAAAGACAAAATAAACGCACATATTCAGGAAAGTCTCGACAGCCATACCGACCCATGGGGAATCAAAGTTTCTCTTGTTGAACTCAAACAGATCGACCTGCCCCAGGAAATGCAGAGGGCAATGGCAAAGCAGGCGGAAGCCGAACGCGAGCGGCGCGCCAAGGTAATTGCCGCCGAGGGAGAGTTCCAGGCTGCCGACCGGCTTTCTGCAGCGGCCGTTATTATCGAAAAAAGCCCAATTGCGCTTCAGCTTCGCTATTTACAGACTTTACGCGAGATAGCCACAGAAAGAAACTCGACTACGATCTTTCCGATCCCCATCGATTTGTTCAGGCCTTTCCTTAAGATTGCTGAGATGTACGATAAGGTAAACCAAAAGGAGTAGAGATAATGGGCAAGAAGGAAAAAGAGAAGAAAGAAAAACCGCTCGATAAGATGACTGCCAAGGAACTTCGCGAGTTGGCCATGACTACGGGCGCCGTTGTCGGCGTGCACGCGATGAACAAGGCCGAGCTGATAGCCGCGATCAAGGAAGAGCGCGGGATTGTGGATGAAAAAGGCAAGAAAAAAGCGACTGATGTCCGCGACCTCAAGGCAAAAATCAAAGACCTCCAGGACAAGCGGCAAAAGGCCGTGGAAGATGGGCGCTTCAAGCTGGCCGATTCTTTCCGCCGCAGGATCAGCAATCTGAAGAAGAAGACCCGCCGGGCCGCATAAACCAAAGAGAGGATCATGCGGGCTCATTTTCTTATACGTTGAAATTGTGTAGGAGTCGAATCCAGTTGCACTTGATGATGGAGGTTACTGATGAGCACTGATCCAAAGGTGATTGCGGCTATTACGTCCGCTGTGGGGTTTTACCTTCAAGCCGAACAGGAGTCCTTGTCTGCGCAGCCGTTGAGCCGGGCGGCGCATGTGCCCGTGGTCATGAGCAGCCCGTTTGCGTTAGCTGGAAGGCAGGCGGCCATGGACATCAGGTGGACCTGGCAGATGCGCTTGACCCGTTAGCTGTTGGCCCTTCGACCCCTTGGGCGTCTAATAAAGCAACATTGGAGCCCCGAAGGTCAAATAAATATACCGGCAGTTTTCCTGGCTTGTTTCCTTGCGGATGACTTCTGGTGTTGAAAGTCTGGTTGCGAAGTAAGCTGAGGCTGAACTGATCATTCTCTCGAAAGGAAAAAGGAGACATAGTATGGAAAATTCACATTTGCACGGCACTTCGTTAATTGCGAAACTGCTCGATGAGAAACCGGTCAAGGTCGATAACCCGATCAAGATTGGAGACTTGACTTTCCGTGACGGTCATCAGTCTCTTTTCGCCACTCGAGGAAGGACCGAAGACCTTTTGCCTATAGCCGATGAAATGGAAAAAATCGGATACTGGAGTATGGAAGTATGGGGCGGCGCAACATTCGACACAATGCATCGCTTCCTTAATGAAGACCCGTGGGAAAGACCCCGCCAACTGAAAAAACATCTCAAGAAGACCAAGCTTATGATGCTGCTTCGGGGCCAGAACCTCGTCGGGTATCGCAACTACGCCGACGATATGGCCGAAGCCTTTGTCGATCGGGCATGCGTAAACGGCATCGAGGTCTTCCGGACCTTTGACGCGCTCAATGACTTCCGGAATTTCGAAACGGTCATCAAACCGATCAAGAAAAACAAAATGCATTTCCAGGGGACCATCTGCTACTCGCTGACCGAACCTCGCATGGGCGGTCCGGTTTACAACCTTGACTATTATGTAAAGAAAGCCAAGCTGCTAGTAGACATGGGAGCTGATACCGTATGCATAAAGGACATGGCGGGCCTTATTGCTCCCTATGACGCCTACTACCTGGTCAAAGCCCTCAAAGAGAACGTCAAGGTCCCTATCCATCTGCACAGCCATTTCACTTCCGGCATGTCGGACCTGGCGCTGCTCAAGGCCATCGAAGCGGGTGTGGACATAATTGACACCTGCCTGTCCCCGTGGGCATACCGCAGTTCGCACCCGGCAATCGAGCCCCTCGTAATGACTCTGAGGCACACCAATAGAGACACGGGTTTTGACCTCCATCAACTCGCCAAATGCAGTGAGTGGTTCGAGAAGATTTCGCCCAAGTACCGCCACCTGCTCGACGATCGCATGTCCACAATCGATATCGCAGTGCTGCTGCATCAGACGCCGGGCGGCATGCTCTCCAATCTCATCAACCAGCTCCGGGAGATGGGGGCATCCGACAGGCTCAACGATGTTTTCCGCGCGCTGCCTCAGGTCCGCAAGGAGATGGGCCAGGTTCCTTTGGTAACGCCCACCAGCCAGATCGTTGGTATCCAGGCGGTGAACAATGTTCTGTTCGACACGCCCGAAGAGCGCTATAAAATGATTTCCGCCCAGAGCAAGGACCTGTTTTTTGGCCTCTACGGTCACACCCCGGTCCCTGTCGATCCGGCAATCCAGAAGAAGGCCCTCAAGGGTTACCCGAGAGGCGAGACTCCCTTCGCCGGTCGTCCGGCCGAGATCATCGAGCCGGAAATGGCCAAGAATTTTGAGGAAATGAAGGGACTTGCCAAAGACATCGACGACGTGCTTATCTATGGTATGTACCCGATGACCGGCAAGCGCTTCCTCAACTGGAAGTACGGCAATGAGCCCGTTCCGCCTGAGGTTCTGCCCAAGACCCTTGAGGACTGCGCGAGGGAAGCCGAACTGGTTAAAAAGGCCAAGGCCGGATTGCTTGTCGAGAAACCGAAGAAGGAAGTTCCACCGAAGGGCCAGGCGTCCCGTCAGTTCAACGTATTTGTAGACGGTGATTACTTTTCAGTGGATGTTGAGGCATTGGGCGGCGCGCCGTTGATTACCGCAATCACCCCGGCGGCTGCTCCGGTTCCGAAGGCTGCTCCCGCACCAAAGCCGGCGGCAGCCCCTGCGGCAGCCCCTGCGGCTGCGCCCAAACCTGCGGCCGCCCCGGTTGAAGGGGGCACAAAGCTCGAATCTCCAATGCCTGGTATGGTCATTCGTTACGAGGTAAAAGAGGGCGACTCGGTAAAAGAGGGTGACGTCGTA
>Ga0116134_1000115_pt1 | contig 42936 bp, 54 predicted proteins | sample June2015DPH_19_5_FD_89737 | JGI IMG/M metagenome (GOLD analysis project Ga0116134, IMG submission 89737) | Peatland microbial communities from SPRUCE experiment site at the Marcell Experimental Forest, Minnesota, USA - June2015DPH_19_40 | ecosystem: Environmental > Terrestrial > Soil > Wetlands... | reverse complement strand
CTCGAAGTCATCCCCGGCAACCCGGTCGAAGCGATCGGAATCCTTGCCGTAGATGACGATCTTGACGTTGTGCAGGTCCGCCCGTCCACCCTCTTTGAACTGAACCGCCTTGGAAGCGCTCACCGTAAACTGTGTGCGGCCTTCTATGGACTTGGAGATCGAAAAGCCCTCGGCGGTTTGCTGAATGTTCAGCCCCATTTTCGCCGGAACGTCGTGGATGGCCTTGCGCAGACTCCATCGCGCATAAAAATACATCCCCGCGACCGTGGCAACCATCAGAATCGCGCCCAAGGCGAACCAGCGGCGCAGCCGTGAAACCGGAGAGGCCATGAGAGGCTAGTGTAACTCGTATGATCGAGAGTCAAGCCCCGTAGGGCCGATCCAGCTTAGCCCCGCGCTTCAGCGCGGGGTAGGATGGGGGAAAATAGCGGAGTCCCGGAGGGACTAGACTCCTCCAGTCGTAAATTCCCCTTAAATCCTTGCAAACAAAACAGCAGGCGTTCCCGCTCGCTTCGATGCACTTCTGCGTCGGAGAGATTTTGGGGAGAGTCAGAAAAGTGAGTATTGAAACGCATGACATCTACAGCGGTAGCCTTTGAAATCTCGCCAGCAGTCCCACCCACAGCAGTTGAACGCAAGAGCCGTCTCGTCCCGAAGGTCTCAATCTACGCCAAGCATGATCCTGACTGCAAGTGGGCTGGCAGGAGCAAGAAGGTCACGTGCCAGTGCCCCAAGCTCCTCCAGTGGTATCAGCACGGGAAGACGCAGCGCAAGTCTCTGCCCGGCATCGTTGACGCCGAACTGGTAGAGGGCGAGAAGCGGAAACTGGAGGCCCAACTCGAAGCCGTCGCCAAGGGTGAGGCACCCAAGCCCGACCCCAAAAAGGGCAAGACTTTGGAAGAGGCGATCCAACTTTTCCTCGACAGCAAGCTCGGCAACGTAAAAGACAAGCACCGGGAGAAGTTGAATTACGAATTGACGCAGTTCCGCAATTTCTGCGAAGCGAAGAACCTCTTCGCCTTGGTCGCTATCGAACCGGAACACATCCTTGAGTATCGCAACACGGTGGTGGAATCTGGAGCCAAGAGCACGAACAAGAAGAAGGTCGGGCGTCTCGTCGGCTTCTTCGACTTCTGCGTGGAGATGGGCTGGATCGTGCGGAACATCGCCAAGGGCAAGACCATCGCAGTGAGAGGCGAGGACAAGCAAAAATTAAAGGCGCTAAGCGATGAACAATTTGAGCAGGCGCTTGCTGCCATTTCCAAAATCAATGGACGCAGCACAGCCGAGACCCGCGCCAAACTGCATAGCCTCTTCCTGTTGACGAGATGGACGGGGCTGGCGGTGAGGGACGGGGTGTGCATCGAGCGCAAGCGATTCGAGAAAATCAACGACGGTTTTTACCGGGTCTTCTTGCGTCGAGCGAAAACGGATGAGCCTGTCTACTGTGTATTGAAGGTTGATCTGGTAGAGCAGATTTTCGCGGGCGCTAACCCCAGCGGTCGCTATCTCTACATTGATGCGTTGCCCGCAACTGAAAAAGAGATGGATCGGTTAGCACAAGACTGGGGCAAGCTGTTCGGGCGCGTTAGCGAAGTTGCGGACCTGAAAGATGAGCACGGCGAGCCCTACCCGTTCACGTCGCACAGCATGAGACACACATTCGTCTATTGGTGCTTGAACCACGGAATCGCAACGGAAGATGTTGCAGCCATGATCGGGGATTCAGTTGAAATCGTAGCCAAGCATTACAGCGAGTGGATTCACGGACGGCAAGAACGTCTGACCCAACGCATGATGGAAGCTCTGGCATAGAAACCAAGAAAACCAACCAAAGCAGTATTAGGTTGGATGAACCTAGAAGAGAAGCAAGCAGAAATGCGGGAACGCAACTCTGCACCAGCCAAAGAAACAACGCAAGAGTGGTACACCGTAAAGCAGGTTGCTGAAAAACTCCAATTCACAACCGAATGGGTTATTCAGATGTTTGTGAATGAGCCGGGGGTTCTCGTTGCCGGGAACAAAGTCACCACCAGAGACAAGCGACGACGCCGCGTACTAAGGATTCCGGTCCACGTTTTCAACCGCGTGCTGAACAGATTGACCAACAAGTGACAGTTAGTACGAATCGGACATTCTGTCCGATTTGACCTCAGTACTGACAGTTAGTAACGAATCGGACATTCTGTCCGATTTGACCTCAACTGCTGGACACTTTTATGAAACTATAGTATTATGATAGTAGCAACAGTAAGAGCAAACGGTCTGACACACTGGCAGGACAGTGGTAAGAAAAATTCAGGCAGGGCGCAGGTGGCTGGTGCGAAATGTACGGCTCGGAAAGACCACAGTAGGGCAGCAGGAGAGGGCACATCAGGGGGAAGAAAAATAGTAGGCGCGAAAAGCTTGGTGTTACAGGATACGAATAGATTCTGGTTTCCAAGTTCTGCTAGTCAGAAGTTCAATGGGCTCTGGCGAACGCAGCGATGACTGAAGAACACCGCAGGGAAATTCAAAGTATGAGTAAGACTTATGGCTAGAAAAAGCAACAAACAGGCTCCGCAGCCCGCAGAGAATTACGTCTGCGCGACATGCGGCAAGCCTTGGGAAAACGGCGCGTGCAGCGGTCGCTTCATAAATCATACTGAAGCCAAGCTGGCTCCGGCTCCCAGAACTCCAATGCAATATCAGGTGCCCGCGCTGACGCCAGAAGTTTTGGCTGACGCGCAGACTCCTGAACAGACTTCTGCCGAGGAACCCGGTGGCGTGTCAACGCCAATCATGGTCACCCAGCAGATGGAAGCGGACCTACGCGCACGCGGCTACTCGCAAGCGGACATCGACAAGATGACGCCGGAGAAAGCGCATGAGCTTCTGGTCGGGATTCCTGAAGGCGTCGTAATTCCTGATGACTCCGAAGTCGAAGACGAGGATGAACTCACTGATCCCCTTGGGAATCCGGTGGTCATCCCCGACGAGGCGACGGCAGCCGCGATCAACTTAGGCATCACTCATGGCGGCGAAACTAAGCCGCTTCACGTGAAGCTGAAGGAGATCGCGCAGCGACCAGAAGTGATCGCTAACTACTCGTTCCTCAAGAACGACGTTTGGCGTGTCAGACGCGGCCACGCGGCCACTTGGGTGCTCGTGCCGGGTCACGGGGCGATGCCGTGGGACGAAACGCCGGAGCACGAAGGCTTCTGCCTTTGGAACTACGGAGTCACCGCACGCCAAATGAACCGATTGATGGAGGTTGACGATTTGTCGGAAGCTCCGGCTGTCAGAGTGAAGAAAACCTTTCACTTTACGCAAGCCGAGAAAGACGAACTGGTCAACACCGCAATCGAGCAAGGCAAAAAGGAAGCGTTCGCGGAACTCAGTCTTTCTGAAACCGAAGAGGTGGAAGAAGAGACCGAGGACGCGAGCAACCCCGAAGTCGCAAAAATGGTGGCAACGCTGAACGACAGCGCCGTCCCCAAGATCGGCTGCGACCCGTATGCCCATTTCGAGTCGGTCAAGGACGACCACGATGTTCTCGCAGACGAGTTTGCGAGCATGTTGGTGGAGTTCAAGATTGACCTCGCGGATCAGGAGCGCCTTTACAAGAAGGCTTTGAAAAAGGCGCAGCACCTTATCCGCGAAATCGAAGCGGCGAAGGTCAAACAATAACCAGTAGGGCGAGAGCAAGACGTTGGCGGGTTAAGGGCCGCCATCCACACTACTCTCGCCCGAATTGTTTTTTGGAGACAGCAATTATGGAAATCACGAAATGGAAACTAGGCGAGGGTCGCCTGATCTACATACCCGTGTGGGCTGATGATCCTGACGCGATGTTCGCGGCATCGGAGAAGCTCAGCTTCACACCGGAGCGCGTGGCTACGCAGTGGAATCCCGAAGGCAAAGTGATCAAGCGTAAGACAGTCGATTACGGTCTGACTTATTCCTATAACAAGACCGCGAAGCCCAGCATCGAATGGGAGAAGTTGGCAATCGCCATCAGACAGAAGCTCGAACAACAACTCGGGTTGAATCTGGTGCAATGTGCGTGCAACGAATATCCGACGCATGATAGTTACATCGGACCGCATCATGACAAGCCCACTCCAATCGGTGGCATCAGAGTGCAGCCGGAGTGGATTGTAAGCTTGTCATTAGGCGCTGCGCGAAAGATGGTGCTGGTTCCTCCCGGTACCGATCTCAAGAAGATGCAACCAACCGTGAACTGGCTGTCCAAGCAATCGGGGGCGATCACCTTTGAATTGGCTCCGGGCTCGCTGGTCGTTTTCAACAAGGCGCTGAACATGACGTGGAAGCACAGCATTCCGACAGACAGCAAGAAGAATGTGAGCGGTAAGCGCATAAGCCTCACTTACCGTCAGTTCCTAACCAAGGCTGAATTGAAAGAGGTGGTATGAAAATAGTAAAGAAGACGTACAAGAGCGGTAAATTCAAGGGTAAGACCTTCGACATTGTCGTACCGTCGAAGAACGAGAAAATGGTCACCATCCCGCAGGTCGAATACGATCTGCTTAACTACGAAGCTGGGTTGTTTTACCAGTACTCTGGGGTTCAAGATTGCACGCCGGAGGAAGAAGCAAAGCTTCGCCGCCTCGACAAGAGAGCAAACCCATAATGAAAGACGAACACGAAGAGAAGTGCGAGCACTTATTTTTGAAGGCGTACACATTCTCCGAGGCGGCGGGAGGGGACACAATACAGATGTGTCCCCGCTGCACGCATTTCGACCCGCACCGCAAAGCAGTGCTGGCGAAGAAAGGCAAGCTATGAGAAAGGGACATGAGGTTTACAAGTTCGACGCGCCCGACGGGCGTTTCGAAATCCGAGAGAAGAAGGCTGATCGAATTGATCAGTCTTACTTCCATCACACGTTCGTGGCGACATTTGATAAAGAACAGGACCGCGATAACATCCTGAAGGCAATGCTTCTAGGTGGGTATTGTATTCATAGCAAGAAGTCGTGGATCAGAAGCATCGGCAGGCTGCCGCAGGACGGCATATTCGATACGGAGAAGCATAACGAGGTCTCGAAGCTCGCCTCGCTGGTTCACTTCCCGACCAGTTCGCATTCGTTGGGAGAACACCGCAGAGCGGGCTGCTGCATCTTCTGGAGTTTTCCGTATCAAGGTGAGCCTGAGAAGCTCACTACTCGCGTGATCGACGGTCGCACCTATTTCGCCGGTAAGCCAAGGTCATCCAAGGCGTGCTGGGCGGCTCTCACAGACGAAGAGCGCAAGCAGTTCGAGGGAGCCGTGGATCAATATGGCAAGCCCGTAAGCGCTTATAGCGTCTTTCGCTTCTTGGAATACGAGAAGCGCAAAGGGGATCGCGGCGACCGCGACAAGCCGAATGAGCAAGACCAGAAATGGCTTGACGAGTACAAGAAGAGGAAGAAGGAAAAAGAAGCGGACTTCCAGCCGGGGCAAAAAATCCTGCTCAGCAGAGGAAAAAAGCCGCCTATTCGAGTCACCGTGATGGAGACGACCAAGCGCTCTGTTAAATTAGAGGAGAAGGGATGGATTAGCCGCTCGGAGATCGAGCGCAGATTGATTGTCGGAGCGGGTGGATACGTACCCCCCGAAGACAGGGAGGAAAAAGATGGCACGAAAGATAACGATTAACGATGTTAAGCGCATGATGGAAGAGGGTGTGCCTCGCAAGGAGATCGCGGAGAAGACCGGCTTTAACTTGCAGGAGCTTAGCCATTTCGCGGTGGCGTGGGGAATGCCCCAAGGGGTTATGGGAAGACCTCGCCGTGACGACGATCACCCGCGCTGCAAGAAGTGCAAGCAGCGAATACGCTTGAGAAAAGCATCATAAGAAGTACGATGAAGAGGTAAGTCTTGCTGCCTCACACACGAAGAAGCCTCGGCGAAAGCCGGGGCTTTTTTATTGCTCGGAATCAAGCTCATCATCCGCTTCCATCAGAGCGACCTCGATCTCTTGCTCGAACGCGGGCGCGGCGACTGATCGGTTGTACTCGATCATGTCCGCAAGCTGGTTGAGCAGGCGCTCGCAGTTCGGGCACCTTGTTCCCACGTACTTGCCGTTGGGCAACTGGAACCGCGTTTTGATGAGCTTCGACTTGAACTCTGCTTTTGGCATTTTCTTCCGCCATCCCTGTATAAAGAATACTATAAGTCTTTGGTCATAACCCAGCGACCTGTTTAAGCTTCTTTTCCAATTCGGCTACGCGATCCTGAGTGGCGTTCAGTTCCACCACGATTTCGTTAGCGAAATGGACGAGCTTCTTGTGCTCAGTCTTTAGGCGGCTGACTAAGAGCCGCAGTTCAGTTTCGTTCATGGCGTCAATGATCACGTTGTGCCCCTTCTTGTAGCCCCTCGCTACGTCTTCAATACTCCAATCGAGCCGCTCTCGCCAATCATCTCTGATGCCGGGGTCCTTTTCGTCTTCCAACATTTCCCGCTCAAGGTCTTTGTACTCTTCTTCGTTGAAATGGAACAAGATCGAGTGCTTCGAGCAGTCAATGTCGGGATCGAGCCCCGCCAAATAATGTGAATGTCGCAATTCCTCAGTACTAAGTTTCATCTGCTTTGCCTCATGACGCCTCCGATTTCCGGTCGGGGGCGTTTCCTTTTGAATTTTGAGCCCGACCATTGGAAGTTGGAGACCACCGCAAGCCGGGCTATCCGTCGTGACATCGCTGCTCACGAACCTGCCCCACAAAAGAGGAAAGCCGTAGTCAGACAAAAGTCACTAATTGGCGAATTCGCGAACTACGAAGTCTCTTAACGTATGCCAAGACACCAACTGACCGAATTGAGGAAAGCTTTCTACGACATGGCGACCGCTGGGGAGCCCTATGACCAGATCGTCAAGAAGCTCCGCATCGCCCGAGCCAGCGCGTTCCGGTGGAGGATCGAGATGGGCGTCCCGAAGCGTAAAAGGGGTCGAAGAGGACCGTACAAAACCAAGAAAGCGGGCAAGTGATGACTATCCTCATGCACACCATCTGGAAGTGGAGGCAGTGGGTCGTCCATCTTCCGCAGATACTCCGCAAGAAGCGGGGCAAATGATGACAACTGGGGCGACCTGTGCAATAGGGGCAAGTTTGTCGAATATCAGTATCAAAGGTAGTCGGGTCTCTGGGCGGCAGAACTGCCGAACAAGATCAATGCCGGGCTGGGTGACCTCACACTCCCCAGCCCAAAGGCTAAACCCCGACCGCCTCGACAGCGAAGAGTGCGAGAGAAGCAGTGTGAGATGAGCGATACCCAAGAACAAATCGAAGCAACCTACCCCTGCACGTTAAATTGCGGTCGGGAAGTCGCCCGCCCCGACGGAATATGCAGTTGGTGCTTCAGAACATTGTCGAAGGACGAGCAGATAGCCCACCTCGCCGCATACGAGGCGGCGGAACACAAAGCGGCATCTGTGAAACCCAATGGCAAAGCCAAACCGAGTTGGGAAGAACGGTTCCAAAGTGCAGCGAAAGCGACCAAGGAATGGAATAAGAAGTCCTGCGCCGAGACCGAAGCCAAACTGAAAGAAAAGCTCGAAGCGCCTGCGGCACTGGAGGTCGGCGAAGCCGCCGCCGCCGCCGTGAGCGAAGCGAACGGCGGGTTGGAGATGCCTGAGGATTGCATGTATGGCGAAGCCAAGGTATATGCGGGGCAAATGCACATCTCGCCGGGGCTCGGGTATCCAGCGCTCCTCGGAGCCTATTCCGTGAAGCCAGAGGTAAGAAGAATGTGCGGCGTGCTACTTACTATGTATGTCGCGCTGATAGCGAGAGTAGGCGGCGGAAAGAACGTCGCGATGGATCGTGCCCAGCAGATACTAGGATTGACCAAATTCAACGGCGGATCGGGAGAATATGCCAAAGCCGCGCCGGGCGGCATACGCGGGCTGTTCACTATGATCGGCGACAAACCCAGCGGCAAGCGAAACGACAAATCCAGAGTAGCTGGCGCTAGAAAGCTCTTGCTGCTCACCCATGAAATGTCCGATGTCCTGAAAATGACGGGGCTTGAGAATAGCACCTTGGCATCAAGACTATGCGACCTATGGGACGATCCCGAGTTTCAATACCCGACCAAGGATTATGTCATCGACGTAAATTGCCGACTTAGTTGGATCGGCGGCGTGCCATGCACAGCCGAGAACCCCACGCGGTTCACGGAACTATTCGACTCCGAGACGAGCCACGGTTTGTATGATCGCCTGTATCTCGGATATTCCGAAGCCAGATTCAATTACAAGCCGTGGGAGCCGCCGTCAGTCGCGGTGGACTACGACGATTACACCGTGCATACACCACCTTATGTGGAGTCCGTCGAGCCCGCAGCACAGGCGATATATGACGCATGGAAGCCGTGGGGCGAGAGCACCAGAGCCAAACAACTATGCCTAAAGGTAGCCGTGATCACGGCGATGATGAACCACGAGCGCACGGTCGGCGAAGAGTGCATGAAGTGCGCAGTCAAATTCATGGAGTGGCAAATGAAGCTGAAGAAAGTGTTCCAGCCCGGCGAGGCGGTCAATGACGCAGCTAGGCTGCGAGTAATCATACTGGATGCAATGAAACAGAAATGCGAACCCGGAAAGTACATCAATCTCATGCGCTTAGCGCACGACCGCAAATGGGCGGCTAAGTTTGGAGACTGGCTGGTGAAGACCACCATATCCAACCTCGTGGACATGAAAGAATTGGTGCCGAAGCCAGAGCCCGTGTTCGACAAAGATGACACGGACAAAGTCATCGACGTGAAGGACTCCAAAACCATGTTCACTTTGAGGGACTGGAAGGCAGTGGGGATTCCCCATCCACCCAAATGAAAACTAACATCAACAACTTACGGGGAAATTCGGTGGATGGGGATTCCCCATCCCCAGATGATTTTCGACCATATATACCTGTAAATATAAGAGAGAGAGAGGTTTAATTAACTGATCTATATGATTGGGGAAAGGGGAAGAGGAAGTACTACAACGTCTCCGAGGACTATACGCACAGGGGTATTCCCCACCGTCCCCATTTTCCCCAATCGGAAATTTCTTCCGATTTGCTAACTGCCATTGCTGGGTCACAGCCCCACGTACCCAAGTGACGTGAATTCCAAATGATTGTCCAAGGATGGTATTTGGAGTCATGAAGACGGTCTTTTGCAAGGTCTGCGCTAAGGAAGTAATGCTCAACCCCGGTATGCCTTGGTTCTTGCTTTACTCGACGCATCCCGAGGCGGATGTTTCCATTTACTGTTGTGATGAATGCTCCCGAGCGGATCATCAATTTCTGGAGCCGGTAGATTTTGGTCTTTGATTGACATATGACCCCCAAGGAGCGGAAGCGAGAACGGAACCGTCGTTACTACCAGAGCCATGTGGAATATTTCGCCGCGAAAGCTAGGGACCGGAAGCGAAGATTGAAGCAATGGCAGGAGCACGACCGTAAGCTGGCGCTCCGCGATATGCCTATTGTGATGATGACCCCCGAGCAGTTCGCGGCGCTGTAAGCAATGAATCTCTCGGCATCATGACTTCCGAATGCCTTGGTTATGGCGCAGTTCAATTACGAGTGCCGATACGTCAAGTGCAGCGAATCGGGTGAGCTTTACAAGTGCGACCGCCCAGCGCGGGGGATGTTTTGCGAACAGCACGCTAGGCTTTTTGCTGAAGTCGAAGCGATGGATATTGAGATCGACGAGTATTTCAAGGAAACGCAATGATAGCCATCATCGGAGTCGCGTTTGTGCTGTGGGTCGTCATCATCAGTGCTGCACTGGAGAACGGAAACCTATGACCGAGATCGAATATTTGGCGGCGATCCTGAACGAACTACGGGTACTGCATCGGGTTATGTGCAGCGGTTGCTACCATTGTCAGCCCATTGAAGACCCGAATCTGAAAAAGGAATTGACCAAGGTGTTGGGTGTTGGTCCTGACGAGGTGTTCAATCAGTGACGGAACATCTAAGGGTTTACTGTGAAGCCTGATAAGTCATTTCGCGCTCACAATCTCGCCGATGTGTAGTTCGTAGTTGATCGCGCTTGTAGTGATTTTGTCGATGCGGACGACCACCTTCACCGCATCTTTTTTACAGCAGTTGATGAGACGAAGCTCGAATGGACATTCGATACCTTCAAGCCGTTTCGTCCAGTACGGTTTGATCTCCCGGTACTCGACCTTCTTGGTGCCAGCCAGAATCTCATCCAGCCACTTGCGCTTAATCGTCGTCGTTATGCGTTTCACCTATATTTGATGCGGAATAGAGCAGGAACGTCACATTTTATGCCTTACGAGACCGTTCAGCACCTTTGGCTACCTTAGTAACCCCAAACCTCACCCGACGCTCAACTATGCGCCAGAGCGCTCGGGATGCGCGGGAAACAGCTATCTGCCTCTTAGTAGATGCCTACTGAACCTAAAAGATACTGTCAAGCGTGTGCGGGAGTTTGTGATTTGTCATGCAAGATCGCCTATGACAAAAACAGGCGAGAGACTGACCCGCTTCGCAAACTCTACAACCAATCACGCTGGCGTCACCTTGCAAAACAGATTAAGCATCGCGATCCGTTGTGCTGCATGTGCGGGTACAAAGCAAGCCGGGTAGTCGATCACAAAATACCTGCGCACGATTGGGTCGCTGCTGGTCATTCGTTCTGGGACGCTTCGAACTGTCAGGGTTTATGTGTTCGCTGCCACAACGCTAAGACAAGAGCAGAACAAGCAGCGAGACAACAGCCGACGCAAACGCCGCGCACCCGTGCGCCCGGCTAACCATGCGCCGTCTGTTGGACCCCGCGCCCCCTCAATTCTCTGGGACGCGGCATCCTCGCAGACCGCGCAGCATTGGTTTTCACGGCGTCAGATTGAAGGGTAGGGTATCCAATGAAGGCAAACGAGTTACAAGCGGATAATCGGAACGCAAATAAGGGCACCAAACGCGGGCGGCAAATGGTTGCCGACTCGCTGAGGGATTACGGGGCGGGGCGCTCCATTCTTCTCGACAAAGATGACCGCATAGTGGCAGGAAATAAAACCGCCTTCGCCGCTGGCGACATGCCCGTTCGCATAATCGAGACGGACGGCACGGAACTGATAGCCGTCAAGCGCACGGACCTAAGTCTGGATGATAAGCGAGCGCGAGAATTAGCCATCGCCGACAACCGGGCAGCGCAAGTGGGGCTGGAGTGGGATACGAGCGTGCTGAAGACGCTCCAGAACGAGATCGACTTGGAAAAGTTTTTCAAGGCGTCTGAATTGAAACGCATGTTTCATGAGGAAGAGGGCATGGAGCAGAATCCCGATCTCGCCTATGCCGTAATCATAGACTGCGACAGCGAGCAGCACCAGAGCGAGTTACTTGCCAAGCTGGAAGCCGAAGGACATAAGTGCCGTCTATTGATCTCGTAATCCCCAACACAATCGAACGTACAGTCCGGGTCAGACAGCTAGAGGCGTTGTTTGATGTGCCGCCTCAAGAGCATACGAAACTGGAATGGCATGGCGATCTGCCTATCGAGGGCTTGCCTTGGAACGTCGGCTTGATTCTAGGTCCGTCAGGCTGCGGCAAGACTCAAATCCTGCGCACTCTCTACCCCGGCTCCGATGCACCTCTGGAATGGGATAGCAAGTCAGTGGTGGATAACTTCGAGACAGGCTCCATGCAGGAAATTTCGGAGGCGTGTTCCTCCGTGGGTTTCGGAACGGTTCCGGCATGGATGCGACCGTATAGCGTGTTATCGAACGGTGAGAAGTTCAGAGCCGAGATGGCACGCCGCTTATTGCGAGACAACCCCATTGTCGTTGACGAATTTACTTCCGTCGTGGACAGACAGGTGGCGCAGATCGGCGCTCACGCCGTACAAAAACGGGTGCGCAAGATGGGCAAGCAAATTGTTGCGGCATCATGTCATTACGACATCGTAGATTGGCTGCAACCGGATTGGATTCTCGAACCAGCCACAATGAGTTTCGTGGCGAGGGGGAATCTTCAACAACGACCACCTATCTCAATCGAAGTGTGCAGGGTCAAGTATGAGGCTTGGCACACCTTCTCTCCGTTTCACTATCTGACCGCAGACCTCAACAAAGCCGCCCGGTGCTTCGGGCTGTACGCCAATGGTCAGCTTGCCTCGTTCGCTGGCGTGCTGTACAGACCCCACGCCAAGGTGCGGGACATTCGTGGACTGTCGCGCCTCGTGACGCTCCCAGATTGGCAGGGGCTTGGGCTGGCAATGATCCTCAGCGAGAAATTGGGGGCAGCCTACAAAGCCATTGGCTGCCGCTTCCATGTTTACCCGGCGCATCCGTCGCTGATCCGCTCCTATGCCAAGCAACCGATCTGGAAACTACAGAAGAAGGGGGGCACCTACTCCCCGCGCCGAGGCAATACGTCCGCAGTTGACGGCTTCGGAGGGCGTCCGTGCGCCGTTTTCGAGTATAGCGGTGCGCCTATGGAATCCATTAGTGAGGCTAGGAGTGTGCTCAGTGTGGAATGACGAGCAATTATTGGAAGCCCGCCAGCGGGCGCACGAATACCGCCAGATGGCAGAAGAGTATTGCCCCTGCGGTGGCTTCCTCTTTGGCGACATACATTACGAGCAAGTGATGGAAGCAAGAGAGACTAGGCAGAACTGATGGCAGGAAAACCGAAACCAACGGCTTTGAAAGCCTTGCACGGCACCTTGCGCAAAGATCGCATGGTTGCCAACGAACCACAGCCAACGGGGCTAGCAACATGCCCCCGTCACTTAAACGCTGTAGCTAAGGCTGAATGGCGGCGCATCTCCAAAGAACTGCGGGCTTGCGGGCTTCTAACTGCCGTGGATCGTGCGGCGCTCGCGTGCTATTGCACAGCATGGAGTCACTTGGTCGAGGCGGAAGAAAAACTGGCAACGACGGGGTTGGTCGTTATATCGCCCACGGGTTACCCGATTCAAAATCCATATCTAGGGATAGCCAATCGTGCAGCAGAGATCGTGCATAAGTTCGCCAGCGAATTTGGGCTTACACCCGCGTCTCGTTCGCGCATCAGCGTTAATCCCAGCGCGGTGAAAAAGAGCAATTGGGATGAATGGGAAGCCGACTTCGGCGCAGTCGGCGTTTCGCAGCCGGGTAAGAAAGACTATGCCAATTTCGACGCGTAAATCATGTCATCAACGAAGTCCAAGTACAATCATTCGGAGGATTGTCATCAATACGCCCGTGATGTTGTCAGCGGCAAAATCCCCGCTTGCCGGTTCGTAGTTCTCGCCTGTCAGCGGCATCTCGATAATCTTGCCCGCATCCCCGATCCTACGTGGCCCTACACATTCGACGAGAAGAAAGCCAACCGCTTTTGCTCGTTCACCGAATTGCTTCCCCACGTGAAAGGCAGTCAGTTCGTGGGAAAGAAGTTCGTGCTTTCCCCGTGGCAGAAATTTATTTTCTGCAACATTTTCGGTTGGGTGAAAAAAGCGGACGGTCTGCGTCGTTTCAGAAAAGCCTATGTGGAATGCCCAAAGGGTCAAGGCAAATCGGCAATGATGTCCGCGTTGGGGCTCTACATGACATTTCTCGACTCCGAGCCCGGCGCGGAAGTGTACAGCGCGGCTCGAACGACCGAGCAAGCCAAGATCGTGTTCGCCACAGCGCAGCAAATGGCGCTCAAATCTCCCCAACTGCTGGAGAAGTACGGTATTGAAGTCAGCGCACACCATATTTCTCTAAAGACGGACCCGTTGAGCGTGTTTCGCGCCCTCTCTTCGGAAGCGAACAATCTCGAAGGAAAAAACCCGCACCTTTGCATCGTTGACGAGTTACACGTTGCCCATAGAGAGTTGTACGAGAACTTAGAGTCCGCGATGGGTAAAAGAGCCCAGAATCTCCTCTTCAGCATCACAACTGCGGGCAGCGATAGGCTGGGAATCTGCTACGAGACCCGAGGGCACCTGATCGAAATCCTAGACAAGCTGTATACCGACGAAAGTTTCTTCGGCGTGATCTACACGCTGGACGAGGAGACCGATGATTGGACGCAAGAGGCGTCTTGGATCAAGGCGAACCCGAACTGGGGCGTCTCCGTTGACCCAGAATCCTACTCAGCGGACGCACGCAGGGCGATCTTCACAACCTTCAAGCAGCCGTCGTTTCAAACCAAACGGCTGTGCATGTGGGTGAATGCAGACCACGCCTTGATTTCCGCACGGGATTGGCAAGCATGTTACACGCCGGGCTTAAACATTGAGGATTTCGGTTCAACTCCGTGCGTAATCGGTGTCGATCTCTCCAGTAAGCTCGATTTGTGCGCAGTCGTATGGTTGTTTGCCCGCAAGGAAGCCGATGGCAAGCAACACCTGTATGTCTTCGGCAAATATTGGTTGCCGGCCGAAACGATAGAGAAATCCAGCAATCCGAAGTACGAAAGCTGGGCGACTGACCATTATTTGGAGAAGGCTGAAGGTGCAACAAATGATTTTGACGCCATCGAGCAGGAACTTAAGGACGCTGGTAGTAAGTTCGATGTGCGGGCAATCAGCTATGATCCGTGGAACGCCAAACAACTCGCCGATCACATGATCAGCGATGGGGCTCCTATGGTGGAGATGCGCCCATTGGTCGCGAATTTCTCGCCAGCTTTGAAGGAGTTGCTCGCTCTGGTCGCTGAAAAGCGGATACATCACGATGGCAACCCTGTGCTGGGGTGGGCTATCTCGAATCTCGTCGGGCATTACGGACCCAATGACTCGCTTTTCCCGCTCAAGGAGCGTTACGAAAACAAGATAGACCCCGTTGTAGCCATCCTAATGGCGCTGTGCATGATCGACAAAGCCAAGCCCAAGCCCTCGTTTTTTGTAGTCACATCCAAATAATCGCACTACGTACCCCTAAGTGAGCCCCTTCCTTAGGAGGGGTGCCCGATCACAGCCGGTTCCAACGAACTGGGTGACGCGCACGCATTAGGAATTACGCAATGGAACTTATCCAGCAATTGAACACCCGTAAGTCCGAACTGATCGCCAATCAGGAGAAGGTTCTTCGCAACTCTCTTGAGACCAAGGTCAAGTTGACGGACGCGCAGGAATCGGATTACGCTGCCGCAACTGCCGAAATCGAATCTATCGACAAGACCGTCGCACGCATGAACGCTCTTGAAAAGGGGAAGCGCGAAGTCGCTGCTCCAACCTCAGATGTTTTTGTACCCCAGCCAGCTAAGAACACGTCAGCCAAGAAAACTTTCAGCGCAGAATACCACAAAGCGTTCTGGTCGAGCATCAAGGATCGCAATTTCACGAACGCGGCTTTGAACGAAGGCACAACTACGGAAGGTGGTTTCACCGTTCCAGTTGTGGTCTTGGATCAGATCGTACCGCTTGCTCCTCTGGAATCGGCGATGCGAAAACTGGCGCTCGTGCTTGTCACGGAATCCGATATCAAGATTCCGCAGCAAGCCTCGCGTACCGTCGCAGCCCAAAAGGCTGAATCCGGCGATACGTCTTATAGCTTCGGTGGAACCAACCCGTCGTTCGGGCAAGTAACTCTTGCAAGTTTCATGAACGGCGTCAACGTGCCGGTTAGCCTCGAACTTGCAAGTGACGTAAGTGCTCTTGCTCCCTTCGTGACTATGGACATGTCTCGCGGTATCTCGAATTGGGAAGAGTTTAAGTTCATCAATGGCAGCGGAACAGGCGAGCCGGAAGGTGTTCTTGATAACGGCAACGCGACCATCAGTGAAGACCTCTCCACTGCTGGTGTGGATGCGGTTCTCGACTTAACTGGTCAGATCAATCCTTACTACTACGCAGGGGCGAGCTTTTTGATGAACAGACTTACTGGGATTCAAATTGCCAAAGCTCAGCTTGCACTCAACCAGTTCCAGACGTTTTGGACTCGCGAGGGCACGCAAGACTACCTGCTCGGCTATCCGGTTGAGTACAGCTACCAGATGCCAGCCTACTCAGCTTCGCCATCAACTGAAGGTGCCATTCTTTTCGGCAACTTCAAGTCGGCGGTTGTCATTGGCGACCGTCACACGTCAGCCATCACGGCTCGCGTGTTGACTGAGGTCAACGCGCTTCAGGGCATCGTGCAGTTTCTCGGTTTCCGACGCTCGGATCAAAGAATCCGACTCAAAGAAGCGTACGCACAGCTTGACATCACAGGCTAAGCCTTATCTTAGCCGCATTCGAAAGCCCTGACTTCGGTTGGGGCTTTTCTTTTAGGGCGCAAATGAGAGTACACCCGTTCAGACCGAGCCCCGACGACCCCACCAAATGCTTGGAATGCGGTCATGAGTACGACTTTGAGATGCCTGATAGAGCGCCGGAGGTCGGCTATGCCTGCCTGCGATGCGGGAAGCCCCGTCATCGTTGCGCTTGCCCCGCTCTAACTCCTGACTTTCCGCTCCCTTAGATAGACGCCAATGCGTGCTTACCCAGACTCCATCGAGGCTGAATGAAGATTTCACTGTACGAACCACTAACCACGCTTGGCATTACTGGACCTGACTTCCAGATGCAGGCGACTAGCACACTTGCAGACCCCTCAGCCGATCTTATTTCGGCGCTCGTAGGCTTTCCGACCGCAGCCGGGAAAATCGTAACCAAAGAGACAGCCATCAGGATCGCCGCGTTCCTATCCGGCGTGAAGATGTTGGCAGGCGACATCGCCAAGATGCCATTGATACTGCGCGAGACCACGACTGTAAATGGTCGTCAGCACACCCAACCGGCGTTGGATAACCCGCTCTATCCGATCCTACACGACGTTCCCAACGAGTGGCAAACTTCGTATCAGATGAGATTTTTCCTCGCTAGCCAGTTGATCATGGCAGGCAATTGTTTCGCGCAGGTCATTCGAGACGGCACGGGCAAGATACTTCAGCTTAACCCCCTGAACGCGTGGCACATGCAAGCTCGCTGGGACTTGACTCAGCCGGGCAAACCGGTTCTTTATTGGTACTACTCGGATGCTCATGGCAATATTCGCACATTCTTTCCAAAAGACCTTTGGCACACGACCTCCATTAACGTAGAGGGCAGCGGCATCGAGGGGAGCAGGCTTATCGTCTTAGCGCGGGAAGCTCTGTCTGTGCTTCAGGCTGCCGAGGAAACTGCTGGACGTACCTTCGCGAATTCGCTGGGGATGCAGGGGTTCATTTCCGCGCCCGTCGATTCGGAAATCACCGAGCCGGAAGCCCAAAACGTGGTGGACACACTGAAGCGCGACTTCAGCGGCTCGCAGTCAGCAGGAAAATTCACATTGCTGCCCGGCGATCTGAAGTTCGTGCCGATGAGTTGGAACCCCAAAGACTCACAGTTACTTGAATCCCGCCAGTTCAACGAGATTTCCGTCGTTAGACTGCTCGGTGGAGCGCCGCTCTTAGTCAAACTGGGGATGGGCGAGAAAAATTCGACTTATGCGTCGTCCTCAGCATTTTTAGATGAGTATTTCAACACTTCTCTACTGCCGTACACCACGTCGCTGGAGCAGTCGATTTCCAGAGACCTGATCGCTCCCAAGGATCGCAGCCGCGTGTTCGCCAAACATAATGCCGACATCATTCTCAGGGGATCGCCGAAGGAACGTGCTGAAACCTACGCCGCGCAGATCAATTCGTTCCAGATGACACCCAATGAAGCTCGCGTGCTCGAAGACCGGGACACCATTGAGGGCGGCGACGTACTTTTCTTCCCGCAGAACTCGGGTATCTACGACATCGAGACCGGCGAGTACTTTTTAGCCTCGCAGCAAGCGGACGAGAAAGAGCCAGCTACCGCGCCCATACCAGAGGGTGATGGCGACGAGCCTGATGTTGAGGGCGGCGAGACGCCGCCTACGCCTGTTAAGGGCAAGAAACAATCTCCACCGATTAAGAAGCAAGCGGCTAAGGCTGAGGCACGCCTGATTCAGATCGCTAACTCGCTGGCGGAACGCTGCGAGCGCAAGTTTGAGAAGTCCGGCACCTTGGAGCCGAAGTTTGTTGCAGAAGTAATGTCAGTTTCGCTGGAGAAGGCTATAGAGGTTTGCAAGGGACCGTACACCAGCAAAGAAGAGTACCACGCGGCTTTGGTTGCGTGTGCATTAGGAGAGAACGATGATAACTAAAGTCAACACCACCGACCCACGCAGGTTTTTCAACGCTGCGGTAGACAACGACACTCTGATACTCGACATGTTTGATGTGATCGGCTCGTCCGATCTTTTCGGCAACGGGATCACCTCTACTGCGGTCAAAGCTGCTCTGGACGAGTCCGGGGACTGCCCCAACGTGACCATGAATATCAACAGCAAGGGCGGCGACTTGTTCGAGGGTGTGGCGATTTTCAACCTGCTCCGCAACTCCGGCAAGACGATTCACTGCAATGTCGTAGGACTGGCGGCGTCGGCTGCAAGTTTGATCGCGTGCGCCGGTAACACGGTGACAATGGGCGTTGGTAGCTCCTACATGCTCCACGAAGCCGAGGGAATATGCGCGGGATACGGTGACGATATGCACAAGATGGGCGATACGCTGTCGCAGGTTACTAACTCTGCCGCAGACATCTACAAAGCAAAGACGGGAATGGCTAAGGACAAGGTTCTGGCGCTCATGAAAGCGGAAACTTGGTTGACGCCTAAGGAAGCTGTTGCACAAGGCTTCGCTGACGCTGTGAGTAAGAAGAACGCGCAGCCCACGAATATGTACGACTTGTCTAATTTCAAGAACGTGCCAGAAGAGTTGAAGAACGAGGTCTCAGAGGAAACCAAAACCGAAGCCGACGATTTCAACAGCGCGGCGGTCCATCTGAAACAGATTCAACTGATGAGAGGCTAAATGTACCAGCAGATAATCACAACCCGTGAAGTCCCTGTGGTCGATGTGCCGACGCAATGCAGCTTCTCGCATATTGCCGCGCCGCCGCAGTTCCTCCCCGGTTCGCCTCCGGTCGTCAATCCCGATTGGACGATGATTGAGGCTTTCATTGAGGCTGCGACCGATCAAGTGGAGACGTTGGCGGCTCAAGCGTTGCTCAACGAACAGATTGTCATCACGTTTGACTTTTGGCCAGATCATCTCGATCCACGGGTCTATTACGATTTCATGCTCTACAGCCTTGACTGGACGGCGCTCTGGTGGAACGGGTTTCCCAGCAAGAAGTCTATCGAACTGGTCACGCGCCCCGTCATAACGGGCGAAGGCTCTCCACCGTCCGCGCCTGCTCCGGTGGTCACTTATTACGATGAGAATGGCGACCTCCAGACGCTCGACCCCAGCGTCTATACCGTCGCCTACGACAAGATCACGCTGAATGTTGATCAGTGTTGGCCCGCTACGGACAGGCGGCAAGATTGCATCCAGATCACTTATTGGGCGGGTTACAGCGCCAACGACCCGACACAAGTTCCCGCTCGCTTGAAGCTGGCGGTGATGTATCTCGCTGGGTGGTACATCGAGAACAGAATTCCAGCGGGCACAGAACCGACTTACGACGTAATCAACACGCTCAAGAGCCTGATAGGCAGCTTCAAGAGCTACAGGATACCCAGATAATGCTCCCAAAGACACCCAGTGGAGTGCGCTACAAATCCGCGACCGACTACAACGTCCAGATCAGTTTCTTGACTCAGGGCGACGTGGACAACCTCGGCAACATCGCGTCACCGTCTGTCTACTGCGTGGTTTGGGCGTCGGTTAAGGAAGTGCCGATCACCCGTGGTGGTGCATTGTTGAAAGCGGATCAGATTGTACAGCGTGCGTTTTATACCGTGGTCACTCGCTACAGGGATGATGTGGACGAATCAATGTTAGTTCAGTGCAACAACCAACTCATGCAGATCGACAGCATGGGCGATGTAGACGGGCGCGGAGTCGAGTTGCATCTGGTATGTAGTGCTGTGGATACGGTGGTCTAACTATGGGAATCACGGCTAGGGTGGAGGGACTCGAAGAGTTACAGGCTAAGTTGGATGCGCTCCCGACCAAATTGGCGAGGCGTGTACTTCGTCCGGCGCTCGAAGATGCAGGGGCGATTATCCAGCAAGCCATAGGTATTGCGGCTCCGCGTCTTCAAGGCAGCACCGAAAACCGACCGGAAGCCCATGAGCCGGGGTTCTTGGGCACTCACATCGTAGTGGATGTGACTGTTCACAACGACCTCAGCGCGGATGTGAAGGTCGGACCCTCTACTGAAGCATGGTACGGGCTCCTGCAAGAAATCGGGGTTGGTCCTCACGAAGAGTCTAGCCCGCGTGGAACCAAAAGTTATATGCACCCCGGACAACCGCCGCGCCCCTTCGTTCGTCCCGCGTTCGCAAGTTGCACCGATGAATATTTCGATGCTTTGATTTCCAATATCCGCGACGGACTCGATGAAGTTGCGGGGGAAAGATAATATGTCACTCGCACAAGGTTTGTACAACCTGATAATTTTGTGTCCGCAGATCATCAGTATCTTGGGTGTGTACGGCAACTCGCCTACGCCATGTGTTTTTATGGGGGCGCTTCGCAAGGGGTATCAACTTCCGGCTATCAGATTCAGCGCCGTAACTTCTACACCCGTCGTCAGCACAGATGGAACGGGCACACTGATGTACCAGACAATTCAATTCGACGCTTTCGCGTCGGACTATAACACTTGTCACGCCTTGAAGGACGCACTCAAGGGGCTGTTGACCGACTATACAGGGGTGTTGGTTGAGGGCACGGTTATCTACGGCACGATCCTGAAGAACGAACTCGATTCTCCGCTCGAAGAGGGGAGAGGCGGCTATGTATTTCGCTGCCTCTTGGATTATCAGTTTGCGTTCGACGCCAGTGGGATTCCGATTCTTAGGCCCATGCCGGAAGTGGAATTGGACATCGACGACGAATGCCCAACTGAATTGGATATTGATGACGAGGGGCTAACTCCTCCTACATGGCCGTCTGAGTTGGACATCACGGACGACGAGTAAACTTCTAAACTTCCCACCCCTTTATCAGAATCCAGCGTGTGCTCCGTCTTGACATAGGACGTGTTATGCGGCGTGGATTCGCCAAAAATTATGTCGATCTCAAGTAAACTACGCATTGCTCGCGGCTTAAAAGCCGATCTCCCAACCAGTTTTGATGTTGGACGCCCTTACTTTTGCGAAGACACCCAAGAACTCTTTGTGGGAGTCGGTCCTGATACCCCTATGCTACAGGTGGCTGCTGCTGGTGGTTCGGCACCAACCCTGACCTTTACGGTCACAGCTAACAGTTACTCACGACCCCCCGGCTCTACCGTCGTCGGCACGGACAGTGGTCTGTTTTTCCCTTTCATCCCCAGCACGTCCCCGACTTCATTAACCGTGCCGGGAAGCGGCACCACGTTGCTCGTACCTCAGTCAGGCTCCGGCATTTTCTCAGGAACCATCGGTCTTTCGGCGATTGACCTCAGCGGTCTCACCGCCTTGCAATCCTTCGTGGCTGGCGATACGGCTTTGACATCGTTGGACGTTAGCGGCTGCACGGGATTGCTGAACTTGAATGTCTATGACACCGGCATCTCGTCCCTCGACGCGAGCCCCTGCATCGCATTGCAGACTCTTAATTGCGCTGGCGGCGTCATCAATCCTTTGAATACCTTGGACGTGACGGGCTGCGCCGCGTTGACTTTTCTGGACTGTTCCAACCAAGACTTGACCTCGCTGGACGTTAGCACATGCACCGCGCTGGTCACGCTGAATTGCATTAGCAACGGCATAACTTCCTTGGACGTGACGGGCTTGGTGAACTTGACGGACTTGGAAGCTTATGACTGCACCATCCTGACATCCCTCGACGCGAGCACTTGCATTGCCTTGACCACGCTCAATCTCGGCAGCACGGGAATCACCACGCTGGATGCCAGCGGGCTTGCGGAATTGACTAATTTCAATATATACGGCTGCTCCAGCCTGACCACGCTTACACTTGCGGGCGACACGTCGCTGACAAGCTTGAACTTTTTCGGTCAGGGTTTGTTTGCCCTGACCTCGCTGGATTGCACGAACTGTTCTGGAGCGACATCTTTCATCATCAACGGTCCGTATGGTCCCACCGCGATCACGCTCACCGGCTGCACGGCTTTGACAGATGCGAATTTTGCGAGCGTGTCCGTGCCATCCGTAGATGTGAGCACTTGCACCGCTTTGAAGACATTGGAAATCACAAATAGTACCTGCCCCGGTGAAGTAAACGCGTCTGGATTGCTGAATTTGACTAATATCAACTGCTCCAATTCAAACATCAACTCGCTTGACATCAGCAACAGCGTCATCGCCGAGTCGGATTTGGACCTCGATACCATCGGTCTCACATCCATAGACGTGACCAACGCATCGGGGTTCACCGAACTCGACCTTCAGAACAACGCCCTGACCACTTTAGACATAAGTACGCTGACCTCGCTGCAATTCATATATTGCCCCAACAACGGCATGACATCTTTAGACGTGACGGGCTGTGTTGCAATGACAAGGTTGGATTGCAACACCAACAATCTGGCGGCGCTCGATGCGAGCACATGCACGCTGGTAACCTATTTGTCTTGTTACAGCAACGCTTTGAACTCTTTGAACGTTACGGGTCTTACTTCGCTGACTTTCTTGCTTTGCAATACCAACTCCCTTACCGCTCTGGACGTGAGCACATGTACCGCATTGGGTACTCTGGACTGCGGTACCAACGCCCTAACCTCTTTGGATGTTACTGGTCTTACCGCGTTGACCACTCTGGACTGCCACAGCAACGACTTGACCACACTTGATGTTAGCCCATGTCCCGCATTGGCATATCTAGCCTGCGGTAGCAATGCTTTAACGACGCTGGACATCAGTGCTAACCCGAATCTGACCTACGTGGACGCCAGCAACAGCCAACTTCCGCAAGCGGTGGTAGATGCAATCCTACTGAGTCTGGTGGGAGAGTGGGAGTTCAGCGGCACCGTGAATTTGAGCGGCGAGACGAATGCCTCACCATCAGACACAAACTTTGTGATTGCAGGCTTTTACACGAACGGGGATTTCACACTCGCAAACCCATCGCTTACGCAGACGAGTTCGGGAGCCACGGCTACATTCTTGTTTGACGGAAACTCTGCTCAGAGCGGCAGCTTCACGTTGGGAACGTTCACTCCCGGCGACTCGATCATTCAGGCGGTTTCGGGAGCTACGGCAACCTACGTGAGCTATACCCCAAGTTTGGTTGCGATGGTCATGAATTCGATTACGGGTACACCCGATGGCGTGAATGTTTGGACGGACGAGTCGGGCAACTCCTTCACTCCTGCTGAAATTCCGAACAGACAGGTAATCATGACCGCTATTTCGGGGTCGCCCGATACCACGGCTTGGACAGACGGTGTGGGCAACTCGTTTACCCCATATTACATTCCGTATGACTATTCGGATTATCTCGCCACCACTCTCGGCTGGACGGTGACCACGAACTAAGGAGCAAACTATGTCAACACCAACGATCAACCAAGTAGGACCGGCGAATAGCTGGCGCGTAATCTATAACACAACAACTAATGTAGTGATGCAGGTGTTCCTCGCCAGCGGCATTACCAAGACCATCAACGGGCTGTTCTGCGGCAACACCGTCGCCGACGCCACTGGATCGCCCCCGTCGCAACCAGCGGGGACGGTCAGCGCATCGCAGGGGTACGCGCAAGCCATCGAGAAGATAGCGAAGATGGGGCTGACGTATGTGCCACCATCTTCGGCGGCGGTAAAGGCACCAGTTGTTAAAGCGCCTGCCAGCAAATCCTAACCCGAGCCCGAGAAATCGGGTTAGCCGCCCTCAAATGTGGTCAATTCGGTTTCACCCGCTGGTTTAATTACTTTCGTACCGTTGCCCACTGAACCGATGGACATGCACACTACTGTCGAGGTGGGTTTATGAAGTCACTGCCGCTCTGCGCTGGTTTGGTCTTCCTGCTTGCGTCCGTTGCTTGTACGTCCAGTTCTCAATTCAAGGAAGGCGATATAGCAAAAACTGAGGCGGACATCAGAACAGGCTATGAGCAGCGAGGTTTTATAGTTGAACAGGTCAGTCTAATCAAAGCCTCTGACAGGCAACTGTCCGGTTTCGTCAAGATGAGAAAAGCCGGATTGCTTAGCAAAATTCCCCTGACCAAAAACTGCGTTGCAACTATGGACGCGGATTCCTCAAAGTACATTTGGGAATGCAAATAGGCGCGGGCTGCGCTCGGAGGACTAAGGGAATACCATGAAAAAAGCAATCGTTGTTTCGCTCATAGTTTTTGCGCTCACCCTCACGCTCTCTGCGCAAACCTCCTCAACCACCAACACAACCTGTACCCGGTCGGGTGATTACATCAACTGCAACGGCACCACCACCACCACCGCTCCTCCTGACAACAGCGCACAGATCGCGCGTCAGCAGGCACAGGATCAGGCCAACTATCAGGCGGGTCAGGCCGTGGGCGCTGCAATGGGCAGCGGCATCGCAGCCGCGATCCGCGTACACCAGTACCACAAGTCCATCAAGAAGTACTGCAAGCATCATCAGGGAGAGCAGTGGTTCTACCGTAACCCTCAAGGGCAAGTGTTGGACTCTGGTCAGTGCAACTGAAAGCGTACACGACGCAGTCTGCGAGGAGAAGAACGAGATGAACACAGGGAAGTTACTCAGAGATCAAAGAAAGCACAGACCTCGCATTAAACGATGGCTTTCATTAGACATCAAAGACCTAACGCGGGCACAGTCTAGGCTGATCTGCTTTGAGTCTCTGGAACAAACGACGGGGCGAGAATACTACATCGGTCGGGTGAAATCTGAGCGCGTCACGATACAACGACTACAAGACTCCGTGACTAGATGGAAATCTAGCCTTGCGAGAATCGAGAAGAGCATCTCCGCTCTTGAAGCAATGAAATCGCTACGGTAACGGAGGAGCCTTGAAAACCGCAACCGCTACAATCGCAATAGCGCTGTTGATGTGCTGCTCAGCGCTCGCAGAGGATGTGTGTGCTAAACTTCCAGAATACGCAGAACTTAAGGACATGGCGGAAACATCACCAGCCGATCTGCACGGAACATATTGCGCTTATCGTGCATACATGAGCATCGAAAGAACAGCCGCGATTCATCAGTATGAGTTAAACGATGCAATTGGCGCGGCTGCTGGGCTGTCAGAGCAAGCCAATCAGTGCGAGCGTGAGAGTGAACGAATTTTGCGCGTGCTGAAAGTAAAGACCATTGAATGTGATGGTGCTTTACCAAAGATAGAAAAACCGTTGCCAGTAGACAAGCCGTGGTAAGTGAAATAAGCTACGCTAACTAGCGCGTAGCAGAGTGGATTGAAGCGGTCGTTTAGCATAATTTGCTGACGATATTACATGGCTCGGGTTGGGTGATCGCAGTGGTGATAGGAGTTGTCCTGCTCGCCCTGATCGGGCATCGTTTGCGCTAGACCGCTTTACTAAGATCAAAACTTCTGCCAGCCTGCCCGCTCTTGCTGTACTAAGATCAATTACCTTGACACGGTAGAGGTCTGGGTTCGAGTCCCCACGTGCTTTTGGTTTTCCCCTCGCTCAGACCGTGCTGCTATCCCCGGCTTGCCCCGTTTGCGCCGGGGAGCGCGGCTGGGGCTGATGTCAATGCACCCCGGCATCTTCTCCATGCGCCTGAGAGCCGTATTGTCGCCATCTTTTCCTTTCCCGACCCAACTTCCTGACTTTACACCCCCTTAATAGCGGGGATTCAACCCCGCGTACTAAGGGGAAATTCATCCATGTCAGGTCCAACACAGGCAATTGCTGGTCAGGGGTTCCAGCTTTCAGTTACAACCCTCACATCACCACCTACTACTATCGCAATCGGGCAGTTACGTACCGCTAAGCGTAGCGGGTCGAAGACCAAGATTTTGGACATCACGAACACGGACTCGCCGAGCGCATACGAGGAAACCTTACCCAGCATCATCTCGCCGGGTGACGTTGATTTCTCGGGGATTTTTGATCCCGCGTCTTCGAGCCAAGAGGAGCTTACGAGCTTGCAGGATGCGCGTTCTTTGAACGCTTGGACGATTGAACTGCCGAACGCAGCCGGTAATTGGACGTTTACTGCTTACGTGAGCGAACTTGCTTGGGACGTTGACTACAGCAAGGAAGTTACGTTCAGCGGCAAGCTTTCAATCAGCGGTCCTGTGACCTACACGTCAGGCAGCTAATAAGTTTCCCCGCAGTACAGTGGCGCGGGGAGAAATCCCCGCTTCATTGCCCGTTCTCTTCGGTATTACCCCCATGAGGTTCTATGTCATTACCACAAGTCAATGAAGACCTACTCGACGACGAATTAACACCACCCGTGATCTTGAAATTAGGCAAGAGGGAGTACCGACTCGCTTTCAGTATGGCGAGCGTTCTCGCGTTTAAGAAAGTTACAGGCAGAAATTTCTTTACTCCCGAAGGATGGGAGGGATTCTCGCTCAAGGAAGACCCGGAATCAATTGTTGCGTTTTTTTGGGCTGCACTACAGACCTACCATTCTGACATTTCTCTGGAGCGTGCCGCGAGGATAGCGAACTTTGGAAATATGCCGTTGATTTCCCAGAAGTGCAACGAAGCCCTGCAAACCTATCTCCCGAAGCAGGACGCCGACGTGGGGGAAGAGAAGCCAACGACGGAAGCTCCGATGTCGATTGGCTTGACCTCTGGAGTGTAGCAAAGGTGGATTTGGGACTGTCACGCGGGGAATTCCTGCGGATGAGCCCACGCGAGTTCTTTGCGCTTACTAAGCGCTATCAGGAGCACGAGGAACGCATGGACAGACGCGTTGCCAGCTTCCAAGCGTTCTATCACAACATCAACACTGGCTCTAAATTCTCGGCTGACGATTTCATGGGTAAGCCCCAGAAGAAAGCAAAGCGGTACCCGACTGACGAACAGTTAGAGCGGCAACTTACGACGATATTCGGGGTAGGACCGAAGAAACAGAAGGCATAATGGCTGATCAAGCACTTAGTTCGATGTATGTGACGTTGGGACTCAACACCGTTGACTTCCAAGCGGGCGCTGACGACGCCAAGAAGATCGCCGCATCCACTGCTGGCGACATCGACAAAAGTTTTGGGTCGCTCACGGAAAGCCGCCACGGTTTGATGTTGGCTGAGGAGGCAATCGGCGTCCGCCTGCCGCGCAGCCTCAACACCCTGCTCGCAAAAATCCCAGCCGTCTCCACTGCATTCTCTGCCATCCTGCCGATTGCCGGTATCGCTGTAGGTCTTGAAATCATCGGCAAATTGATCGAAAAACATGATGCCTTGGCGGTAGCTGCACACAAAGCGGCGACCGAAGCCTCCAACTTAGCGATCAAAGAAGACGACCAAACCAAGAGCATGGAGTTGGCTAACTTGAAGCTGGAGGATCAGGTCGCCAAGCTCGAAGGCAGACCCAACACCAACCGCCTCAAGGAGGCGTTGCTGGAGTCCGGCGTTGCCTCGGACAAGCTAGCTGAATCCTTCGTCAGTAACTTTGAGAAGGTTGACGACGGGATCATGAAGACCGTGGGCATTATAGGTACTCTAAAGACCATCTTCACCACATTTGTCAGTGAGTCGTTCTGGGATGAGTTACAGGACGCGATGAAGGTGTTCGTCAACCCGTTTGCGGCGGGTTCCACCAAAGCCAAGGAAACCGCCGACGAGATAAAAAATGCCGTCAACGATGTCACTGAGCAAATGTTGAAGGTCGGCGCTGCCCAGCGAGACGTAGACAAAGCTACCACACAGGAACAACTCGTTGCCGCCTTGAATAAAGAGAAGGACGCGTACACCGACCTTGCCGCCCGTGCGGAATCCGCTTATGACGCGGCTAAGGCGGGAATGGGAGAGAACGCTCCGCTGACGCAGCAACTCGCCCAAGGCTGGACGATGGCAGAACATGCAGTCAAGAATCTTGGCATCCAGATCAGCGACGTTGGTCTGCGTGCGCGAGTCGCCGCTGACGAGAACCAAGACGCGACGGACAAGATAGCGAGTGATTGGGAAACCCACCTGATCAAAATGAACAACGACTTTGTCAAGAATTTGGCTGATTACAGAAAAGGCAAAGCAGACAAAGCCAAGGCAGACGAACATGACGCCGACTTGGAGCGAGAAGCGGACGCCGCCGTTGCAGCGGCTCTGAAGAAGTACGCCGATGATGAGATCAAACGCAATCACGACCTCATGGCGTCTTATCAAATGTTGGCTGTGGAAAAGATCAAGCTCAACGCCAACGCCCAAGCCGAGGGCGTTAAAGCCCAAGCCGGTGCGGGATTGATTTCCGCCATCGAAGAGCAAAACCAGTTGAAGGCTATCTATGCCAAAGAACTTAGCGACCTGCAAGCCCACGATAAGGAAATGCTGGCGACCCAGCAGGGCTATGTCACCCAGCTTAAGTCGATGGCAGCGGCAGCGCCTACGGGTTCGGAGGCGCAGAGCAAGCTGCTGGACGAAGCGGCTAAGGCACAAGAGAAGCTCAACGAAGACACCAAGCAGTTCATGACTTTGGAGGCAAGCGTAAAGAAGGAGCTTGACGGGACAAATACCTCCCTTACCAAACTCCAGAGTAGCTGGACAACTTACTTCGCGAAGATGGGTCAGCAAACGCAACAGCTTGGACTCTTGATACGCGAGAACCTGCAAGCCAGTATGACCAAGGCAATCGACACCATCAGCACCAGCTTCGCCAAGATGGTCGTCGAAGGCAAAAGTATGGGCGCGGCTATGAAGGCATTGGCAAAAGAGATTGCCGAATCCTTCATCAGTATGTTGGTGAAGGAAGCTATCCAGTACGTGATTCACAAGCTGATTATGACCGCTGCCGACAAACTGGCAGCCGTGCAGCAGATCACCACCGCTGCGGCTGTAGCGGGTGCTGGCGGCGTGGCAAGTATGGCGGCTGCGCCATTCCCGCTCGATATGGGTGCCCCGGCATTTGGTGCAGCGATGATGGCGGACTCGCTGTCTTACGCGGGGCTGTTGCCCGCTGCGCAGGGCGCTTTCATTAACGCCCCCGTTGGAACGGGTGTGCCCATTATGGCGCACGGTCAGGAATTGGTTCTACCTGCGGGCTTGTCTCGTGGCTTGACCGCTCTAATTTCCCGTGGCGGGGGACGACCCACCATTGTCAACATGGCGATTCAGACGCAGGACGCGGATTCTTTTCGTATGTCCTCGGGGCAGACAACGGCGAAGTTGTCCAGAGAGATGAACCGAGTAGCAGCAAGGAACGGCTAATGTCAAACCCACTAACAGATTTCTTTGAATGCGAAGCGCCCACGTCCTTGGCGTTCTTATGCACGGGCGGACCCACATTCAGCACCACGGTCAACGAAGGCTTCGGCGGACAGGAATCCCGTGTGCGTAACTGGTCAACCAGTCTTAACAAGTGGACGATTGACTTTTCCAACAAGCCCATCGCCTATTTCCAAGAGGTGCAGAACTTCTTCTATGCTGTCGGCGGTGCGGCGTGCGGCTTCCGTTTCAAATGGCCGGCAGATTTTCAAGCTACGGATCAGGTTCTTGGCTACGGGGACGGCACCACGACCACCTTCCAGTTGGTCAACACCTACACCAGCGCGATTCGTACTTACACCCGGATCATCACCAAGCCTATAACAGCAGACGTGCAGAAGTTCGATGGCTCTTATTGCGATGACACGGTGAGCGTCCTGTTCGGCAGCACCCCGATGGTAGACGACACCGACTACACGTTGGATGAGACCACAGGGCTTCTGACATTCACTACAGCGCCCGCGCTGACGAGCCCACCGACACCGATCATAGCATCCTGCCAATTCCATTTCCCCGTGAGGTTCCTCAAGGATGAGATGGCAGCAGAAATTCAGCCGAGCTACGTGTCGGGCGGCGAAGCCATCATCACTTGGCCGCAAATTGAATTGAAGGAAATCAAGATCATCACATGAAGACAATCTCAGACGCACTTTCACAGCACTTATCGCAAGAGGTAACCACACTAGCACGGCTGCTTAAGATCACCCGTGCGGATGGCACGGTGATCTATCTCACTGATCACGACAAAGACATCCAGTACGACGACACGGGGGACTTAGAGTAAGAATGGGTTTCGGGTCTGCACCACTTCAGCAAGTATCGAATAGCACGGGAGCCGCGCTCGCTTACGCCAGTGCGAACACAGCCGAGAGTCTGCTCATCTGCATCGTCAGTGCGGAGTCTGAGCCCGATGGATGGTCAACAAATCCCCCGATTGCCCCAACGGACACGAATGGGAACACTTGGCTGTTTGCAGTGCAGGATGTGGTGTTTGGCAAACTGGCGATGTTCTACGTGCTTAGCTGCAAAGCTGGGGCGAATACTGTGTCTCCCTACGCGACCGACAACCCTACCTCCATCAGCTTATACGAGTGGTCAGGCGGGGCGACGAGTCTGGACGTGGTAACTGGCAACGGAGACGGGACTACAGGATTAGGCGGGAACTTTTTCATTTTTCCCACGGCGGGCAGTGAACTTGTGATGGCGGCTGCGGATAGTGCAAACGTCTTCTCAAACTACGATGGCAATCTTGTACCCTCATGGACTTTAACTGGCACGGAGGATTGGGTAAGTGGGGAGACTCCAACCTTTGCCGTACCCTCGCAATACAATTGGCAATTCTTGATTCAAGATGCTTACCAAGTTACTGGTTCTACGCAGACAACCGCGAGCGTTACCCAATGGACATTGACTGAGCCCGAAGGACCGTTCATGCGGAACAGCAGTCTCGTCATGGCCTCGTTCGTTGCTGCACCGACACCTCCACCGCCGCCCCCACCTCCAGCGGGTCATCTGTATGCGAGTGGTAGCGGCAGCGGTCTTACGTTCAGTGCGTTGGAATTGAAAGATGACGGGTCGCCGAATAACTTGACGGTCACAGGATTGTTGGATGACACCGACAGCGGGTCTATCAGCGAAAAAGATGTCAGAGCCAGACTATATGACAACGCAACGTTTGAGCTTCGGGTCATCAATTGGTCAGACCCCTCGCAAGGCGACCTCAAATTGCTGAGCGGAACTGTGGGAGACGTAAAGATGGAGAACGGGATGTTCACGATGGAGTTGAGGGGCTTAACTCAATTCCTGACTACCGTCGTCGGCAGCGTGTACGGACCTACTTGCAGGGCGGAATTGTTCGGAGGCGGCGCGTCCGCTATCCCAATCGACCCCAACAACCATTGGAAGTGCCGCTTGAATCGGGACGATTGGTACCAGACGGGCTCCGTAGGATCGTCCCCAGATTCGCTGACAATCGTGCCAGTAACCAGCGGTTCGCCGCCTACCGCTTTCACTATGAGAGGCAGCGCCACGACGCCTACGGCAGCAGCGCCCGCTGGTTGGTTCGCTGACGGCTTGATCAAATTCACCAGCGGTGTACTGAACGGCTACTCGTTTGAGATTGCGACATGGGATACGAATCAGCTTGTACTGTTCGCAGGCGCTCCGATGCCATTTGCACCGAGCCCCGGCGACACGTTTGAAATTGAGCCGGGGTGCGACAAGACCAAGCCAACGTGCTTTGCCAAGTTCAATAACGTGGTTAACTTCGCAGCAGAGGCAGAGATACCGGGGTTGAACGTGTTGGCTCCGTCATCTTCGCAGCCGCAGGTGAGTACGAATTAAATGAACACTACAACTACGACACAACGCCTCATCACGACGGAACAGCAGCATCTTTGCGACGTGTGCAAGGAGCCCGCGACGATGGGCTACTGCGACGGCAAGAGCAAGCCGGTCTACGGATGCAAGGCGCATTTGATCAAGGTCGAGGGCATCTGATGTCAGTCACTAATGCCCAGTTACAAGCTCTACTCGATCTCACCGTCAGTTCATCGACGAACGGCGCAGCGATCCAAATCCCGTATGGCACAATCATGTGCTCTGGCAACGTTATCTTCTGCCCCGGATTGTCTGAAACCACGACGACCATCTACAACACAAGCTCTCATGCGTGGGTCGCATACTACAGCTACAGCGCGACGATGGCGGTGGGGTTTTGCGAGGGACCGGCTGCGATCACCAAGATTTGGGGCGACACCAGCATACTCTATGACAACACGGGGAGCTACATTGACTACGAAGGCGAATTCGTTAACACCACGATGTACTCTGTCGGCGCAATCGTTTCCTATGATGTGCTCGGCGGTCGTCTGTTTGAGTTGATCCGTCCGTGGTACTCGCTACCGTTCCCCGCTCCAAGTTTTAACACCTTCATCGACGGCTTTTATCTGAATCCGTGGCAACTCTACACCGGGTCGATTCAGGTAGCGGGTGGTCAACAGTACCCCAGCCCCGTCTTGTACACAGGAACAGACGATCAAGATATTGACCCCACGATAGCAACGGGTGTCTCAGCCAACGGTACACGTGCGATAGGCTTCGCCGGATTGGGCGACTTGACTTCGGCTTTTCGCGGACTGACTTATGCCGTCTGGGTAAATTTGGACTTGACGAACTTTTCTAATCGCATTCCGTCCATTCGTGCGGTGGTCATGAGCAACCCCAGCGCCGCCGCCGCGACTTACAGCATCAGCAAGACCGCCATCACTAGCAATGTCGCTGCGGTCATTTGCGATGGCACGTTGCCCACCGACCTAATCGGGACAGAGTTCACGTTCCAGAATGTGACTAACGCTACTGCCTTGAACGCGCAAACCTTGGTGGTGGGAATGGAAGATGCGCTAGGTCAGGGTATCAGCAACGTGGCGATCAGCGGCGATGTGTTGACTTTGAGTGTGGGAGGGGACTTCACTCCGTACATCGGCGCAGTCCTCGACCTCGGCGGACTTACGACTGCGACATTTTTGAACGGCGAGAGCATCACGATAGCCACCGTCCCTACGGGAACGACGCTCACCGCCGCTTACACTCATGCCGATTACGCTTCGCACGCCGATACGGGTACGGCAACCATGCCACAGCAACTTCTTTTCCCGTTCACCAGCGCGAATGTTCCAGTAGCGACCTCGACTGGCACAGCGCAAGTAGTGCCGTACTCCACGAATGTCGGGCTGGACAATATTGTGACAGACATTTGCCAGCGCTGCGGCATTGACACCTCGCTGGTGGATGCAGCCGACCTCGCCACCATCGCCACCACGGAAGCGGATACCTATCAAACGGACGGCAGCGGCATCCCCGCGCTGACCATGCTTCAAGGCGGGATGGTGCATTGTTATCAGGGGGCTGGCACAGGCGCACCGTGGAAGTTCTCATATCCGGGCACAGACAACAACTACCCCCTGCCTTCGCCCAAGCTGACATGGCAGTTGCCAAACGACGCGTCAATAAATTTCAACCCGTACCCAGCGGACGATACCTACGTTTCCAACACCGCGCCAGACGGCGAACACTACTGGTCGTTTTTGCAGGGATGGACGAACACCAGCGCGTACAACTTGCAGCCCATGACATTGGCTGGGGTAGTCAGCGGGGGCGGTCTGGGTGCTGCATCTTACGACGGGAACTCGTGGCAGCCGTTCACGCCTACAAACGTCGGCGAGTGGCACGAAGCCAACTGGAACATGGTGGTTAGTTGCACCCTCAATGTTGCCGTAGCCGGTACTTACACCTTCAAAGTCAGTGCCAACTCAGCTTGCATCATCGGCATGGGCAACGGAGCCACCCGCGTACAGAATCCCGATGGCTCTTGGGGACCTATGCTTTTCTCGACTGCCTACGGCGCTCCCAGCCATCTCAGCAAGACCGCGTTAAACGGCTTGCCAATCGTGATGGCAAAAAACGTGGACATGGGCGTCTACAACAACATCGGGGGAATAAATCCGCACACGGGCTTACCGTACTTGAACACCGAGTTATCCACATTCACGGTCAGCCTTCCCGCTGGGCTTGTGAGTATGGAAGTGGATTATGGGTGCCACGTGAACGGCAGAGTCATGTGCATCAATTGGATGATTGGCACCCCTGCGGAAATCGAGGCGGGCACAGCCGTTCAGTCTCCCCTCTTGCCGGTTGTAGGCAGCGCGGGAGCAAGCCCAGTAGTGCAGCCTTTTGGTTTCTTGATTAGTGACCAGAAGGACGGGAAGTCGCTGATCTCCACGTTGCAAGACGCCTACCTGTTCGACTTGGCGGAATCAGATTTCAAAATGAAGTTCGTGCAGCGCGGCGCTCACCAGAGTGTGATGCAGATTCCAGAGAGCGACTTGGGGCTCGTGGCTGATAAGAAGAAGATCATTGAAACCGTTGTGCAGGAGCAAGACGCGCCGAAGACCGTCATCGTGAACTATTTGGACACGACGCCGGGTTTGGACTACCAGCAAGGATCACAGCAAAAGATGCGCTCCAGCCGAGTGGTCACCACTCTGAATCAGAAGACACTCGACCTCACGGACTTGGCGATCAGCGGCGACGAAGCAAGGGCAATCGCCGAAAAGACGCTCTTTGAAGATTGGATGGAGCGCAGCCCTTACGAGTTCAATCTCAGCAGCCCGTTCTATAGCGTGCTCGATCCGACTGACGTTGTGCAGTTTGCCTTCGAGAACGTGGTCTACCAAGAGCGCCTCAAGACTGTTGGAGTGGGGCAGAACTACGCCGTCAAGACGACTGGGGTCAGCCAGCTACCGCAAGCCTACGCCAGCGTAATCGTAGGTGCGCCTGTCAGCCCCGTGATCGTCACGGTTTACAACTGGCTGGAGCAAGACGACGGTTCGTTCTTCTTGCAAGAAGACGGCTCACATTTTTTGATTTCTGTTTAAGGAAGAGGGATATTAACTATGCCAGATGCACGATTTGATCAACTTAACGCCGGTGACCCAGCGCAGGACACCGATCTGCTCCCCATCGAAAGATCGGGCAGCAACTACTACGTCACGGCGGGCACCGTCGCGCAACTCGCGGTTGACTTTGTTTTTCCAACGACCGCTGCCGGTGACTTGATTTTCACTGCCGTGTCAGGCTCTCCCGCTGTCCTGACCCCGACTGTCCTCCCTATCGGCTCGGAGGGCGACGGGCTAACCGTTGTGGATGGCTTGCCAGCGTGGACAGCACCCCTGACTTTGCCAGAACTGTTGGTCGAGCCGCCAGAGCATTACAACTCTGATGGCGTAGCAGGGCAATTAGCGATAGGCAACGACGGCGGCAGCCCGCCTAATCCAGCTTTCTTCATCTGCCTCGTAACGGGCTCGGCTGAGGCATCGCCACCCACCACCGCGCTTTGGCTGATGGTCAACGATGTGGGTGTGTTCTCCACAAGTTTCTAATTACTTCTGACCACCGCCATCAACCAAGACCTATCTTTGTTTCAGTCTTACGGCGATGTGGGCGCGGTAAATTTCACTGTTGGCTCGGGTTGCGAGGTCGTCGTAACCGTGTGCTACGTGGTTCTGACTGGGCTTTCCTAAGATGGTAAGGGGTGGTGCGGCTGAGTCCGCAACATGGAAGGCAGCGGAACTGACGGCGGTATAACGAGTTTGCCCCGGCACACTGTACGCTCTCGTTCCAGTTTAATTCAAGCTTCAGCGGAGCAGTTTTTCAGTTAAGGCGTGCCGGAGAAGAAAAACCTAAGAAAAACCCCCAGAGATAGGAAAGCACAGATGTCGTGCCGAGTATCTCTCCTCGCTTGTATTTTCCATGCTGAACCCACGGATTATCGGGTTTTACAGTGCCACCGAACCAGATCATCGCGGTCGTTACCTAGAACATTGACGGCTTCCCGCCGCACAGTTCTGCGGCATGGTTGAAGGCTTTAACGAATCGTTGAGCATAGGTCGAGTCGTTATTAGGGCTGGTGTCGTAAATGGGGAAGGTGGTGTCACCTGTTGAACGGGCGGCGTTACCTCTTCCTGACCAGTCTACTACGATACTTTGCACATCGTTCGTAGTTCTAACACGAACATCCGTCTTATTAAAACCTTGTATGTTACCGCCCAGTCGCTCAAAAGTTGTGGCAGTAGGATCAATATCTTTCAATGCAAAAGATATCGAGTGTAAGCTGTGGGTATCTTTCGTGCGGTCGTCCCCGTTTTTATCTTCATGCTTCACGTATTCGTACTTGATGCTCACTGTGCAACCCGCTATGAAGTCCAGACTCAGGTAGGCGTATTCATGCCAATGATAAATATCGTTGTAAAGGACATTGTCTCCATCACCGTTGGCAAGAGTGCTCTGCATCCATCCGAGAGTTTGTAGCAGCGGAGAACCGCCTGTCGTCTGCCCCGCTGTAACAGGCTCCGCTTCCTCGGGAAGAGGCTGAACTTTTGGCAATCTGGACAGAAGCATGGGTTTCACAGCGTTAATTGGGATAGCAAAATTCAGGTTCTCTCCGCCTACAAGATGAGAAGTTGTGATGCCGACCACTTTTCCTGCCATATTGAACAACGGGCCGCCGCTGCTACCGGGGGAGATCGGCACCGTGATCTGCACGAATTTACCCCCCTCTTCCTCGACAGTTCGGATTCCGCTGATAATCCCGTTTGAAACCGTCGATTCGAGCGAGAGCGGACTACCTATCGCGATAACTTGCTGTCCGACTTGGAGCCGGTCAGAATCCCCGAGAGTTAGACTCCGAAAGTTGTTCCCATGCGCCTTGATGATGGCAACGTCACGATCTTTGTCGGACGCAAGCACACCATCTACAGCAAAGAAAGCACCGTTTGGGAGTTTAATGACAGCGGAGCTTCCGTTCCTGATGACGTGGTAGTTGGTCACGACGTGACCATCTTTGCTTATGAGGAAGCCGCTGCCTTGGGCGAGAGGATGACCATCCTTATCCGACATGACGATTGAGACGACGGAGCCATTCGCTTCTCGGGCTATCGCGGGGATATCCAGATCAGGGCTTTTGCTTGTGCTCGGAGCGTTCTGTGCCAACATCGCCGCCAACAGCAACAGAACAGATGCTATGTACTTCATCAATGAGGTCCGCCGACAGCCTATTCTGACACTTCTTAGCCCCGTTTGTCGATAACCGTCACCTTGGGGCGCTCGTACCGTATCGGGTCAGCTTCTCGTAGCTTCCTTATGTAGCTGAGTGCAGCGTCTTGGACAACATTGGAAGGACGATGGTCACCCTGCTCGCCCGACTGCGGACCCTGCTCCTTGGAATTGTGCGAGTCCGACCCCATATTCACACTGTATGGTTGCCCCCCATCAAAGTGGGGTCAACAGTACTTCCGTAATCAACTCGGAGAACCCAACTGTGCGTGAGCGGGGCAGCGACCGTAGAGTGCCAGCAGGAGCGTCATAGCATAGCGTTACCGAGCTGTTTCGCCCTTCCCCTTCACGATGAAGCAGACCTTGCATGGTGGGGAACCTATGCCCCCGCAAAGGGATGTGTACTGACGTGCGATTCGGATTACATCGGTGACGTGTGCCGCAGAGAGCGTTCTGCGAAGATGGCCCTGAGGCACAAAAATGGGAACCATGAAGGCAATAATGTTGATGTTAGCAATTTTGATTCTAGCCGTGAGCATGATTGCCTGCGGGGCATCTGCGAAGAATAGCAGTCAGCCAGCAATGACGTTGGGTGATTGGACGGGAACCATCACAGGTGTGCCAGCACCACCTTTTACGTCATCTACAGCCGTCCTCAACTTTGGAGCACCACAGAGCGCGACTGGGTGGTTTGATTCAAGCGTGTCGTTGAACGACACTTGTGGATTTCCCGATGCGAATACTTTGACTACCACGAGGAACGGAAACAACTTCACCATGTCCGGCCCCGATGGATATGTGGGGAGCAGCGTCTTAATAACCGGGACGGTTTCTGGCACGACAGCTAGCGGCACTATCAATTTTTCAAGTTTGTGTGCGGAGCCTTCTTGGACTGGTGACTTCACTGCGACTCTACAACCCGGCACGCAGCAACCGATGGTGAAAACCGCAACTGTGTGGCGTGCCGACCAGTAGCTTTACCGAACGGTTCCGCCCCTTGGGGCGGCGTGATAGCCGTGCTCCAATCGGGAGAAAAGTTATGAAACGCATTTTGTTCGCAGTGCTCGCTCTCGCTGTCTGTGTTGGCTGTAGTGGTAGTAAGACGAGCAACTCACAGCCGCAACCGCAACAGCCACCCCCACCCCCGGTTGGTAATGGTTTCGTGGGCGTTTATGGCGGCTCGGTCACAGGAACGAACTTCGTTGGGACAGTTCCATTGTCTATGGGTATCTGCTATGAGAATTCCAGCGATTCATGTGAAGCAAGCGGCGGGACTCTGATGATAGAAGATGGCACTATCTTTATGAATTGTAATGGCAATAGCGGGGCTGGTGTCCTCAATACCCCTATCACCGTAAATGGTGACCAGTTTTCGGCCTCCGGTTCGGGTAACGATAGCCAACTCGGAAATTGGACTTTTTCGATGAGCGGAACTATGTCGAATACCACGGGTGTACCAGTACTTGGCCAAACCATATCAGGGAATGTCACGTTCTCGACTGGGGTTTGTGGCTCACCTGCAAATCCGTGGGCGGGGACATTCTCCGCACAGTTAACTACGTTATAGCGTGCAAGTTTCAGACTGCCCGTTGCTCTGCTGGCCCAGATTGACAAGCTAGCGAGCGGTTCCTCCTAATCGTTTCACTCTACCGTTTGTCGATAACCGTCACCTAACCTCATGCTGCTGCATGGGCTGCGCCGAGCTAGGGTTTTCCTTAGCCTCGACCGACTGAGCAATTAGCTTGAAATAACTATTACAGGCATCTACTACCTTGGACAGGAAGCCCTCTGCCAGTACAATTTCATCGTCGCCACTAGAAAATCCCACCCTTTTCATAGCCTCGGCAATTCCGATCTTAGGTTTACCCTCATGGTCTCGTAATTTGCCGTCATCATGAGCGATGACGTTTCGGATTCTTTGTACAGTCTTAAGATCATGCCATTCTCGCGATGCGTTCAGTCCTTCGAGTCCAGCAATCTTCTCTAGATACGCAGTCGAGCGATCAATTCCTTTACCGCCCAAATCCGAGAAGGCTAGTGCAAACCCTTTTTCCCTTTGGTATCGCAAACATAGGTTATTCAGTTCATGCTCAAGAAAGCTCCAAACGGTCAGTAGTGCTGAACGTCGCTGTAGACTGGGGAAATACTCCTCAAAAATCTCTTTCAAGTCCCAACTGTCCCTGTCTAAGCCTCCGTGCCCATCCTCAGACCGTTTGGAATTTCTGTAGTCCAGAATAGATTTGGCAGCTTGTCTCTCGATGCTCTGCACAAAGCTGTTTATCAACTCGATGGAAAAACTGACATCATATCGGTACCAGTTAACGACAGTTCCCAGCGTAAAACGAGCCATAATTTGTCCGAGGTCTTCAATATTTGTCTGATGCAGCGAGCTACGCCGTTGTATCGAATACTGATGGCTGTACCTTCCACCACAGACGTCCTCCAACTGTGCCAGCCATCGCTTTCCTCACTTCTTTCCTTTTCTCTTGAAGGAATCAAAACTCCACAACCACTTCGGCGGTTTTACGCCACCACAGCCGCAGGACAATTACCACGACAATCACCAAAACGATTAGTTGTATCATTGTTGTTCTCTCCCTCCGACGTAGCTGTCGGCTCCCCTCTTCTTGCCGCCGTAGGGAACAATCATCGGCGAAGCGGTATGGAGTCAGTGTTTACCGACTTGATTCTGGCAAGCTATTTTTGAGTGGGAACTGCCGCTGCGGGCACGCAAGTAGGGTTGCGTTCGGGTATGAGGCGTGGGATCATCATGGGCGGGAAATCGTTCTGTTGTATGAGGGGTGAACATGGCGAGCAAGAATGCGAAGCAGTTTCTCTATCGCTATAACGGTGTTGAAGCTCCAGAAGAAGTTGTTGACGGGGACGGAGAGATTGCCGTTCCGAAGCAGGGTGAAATTATCAACCGCAAGGGCAAGAAATGGAAGGTGGTACAGGTCATCACCCAACAGACGGTCGCCGGGAATCGAGCAATTCCGGTCGTGCGCATCTTCCTTACCGATAAGCTAAGGTGATCTAACATCGCCCGAATTTTCGTTGGAAACCTGAACACCTCTACCACTAGATGGCGAGGGGAGATTGCGGAACAAGACAGGTCAGCTTTCTTTCAAGCGGTTCAATTGGGCTTACACACACAGACTTGATGACACGGTCCTGCCGGGCCGTCGCAAACCACGCGGCATTCCCAATGCTTGCTCCCGTAGGGGATACCACAAGGATCACCGTCTTGATGTTCCCCTTGCCACTGTGCGTTCAACGTTATGGTGAGCAACGTAAGTATAGCAGCGAGAATAACAGTCTTGAGTTTCATTCACATCCTCCTGAATGCCGCCCGACCCAGAGACATTATGGCTGATTCCAGTTCAATGCGATAATTACGACCGTAATGCGCATTTTCATTTGGCACGGGAACTTTAATGAACCTTACGGACGGTGGTGCGGTCTGGTGTGCTATGGCACGAAAGTGCCGCAGGCGCTTGGAAGTGCTCTATCAGAATGCGAAGCTAAAGAATAGAGTTTAGTGAGAGTCAGGAGTCGGTATGGCTTGTTTTACTTGGTTTCATTGTGATCAGAATCAACGAGTTGCAATGTTTGCAACACCAATTCAAGTCCCGGAGGGACGACCCAGTTCCCGCGCGCACCTACACTCGCCGCACCAGCGTCCCGGCCAGCAGATCGTGCAGTCCCTGTTTGCGCTCGGTGAACCCGACCATGATGTAGCCGATGCACAGAATCATCCCGGAAAGCCACTTCGCAAAATGCCTTCCCGTCGCGCGTTCGAATGAGATGCGGTTGCCATTGAGATCGGTAACCTTCATCCCAAAGATCATCTTGCCGAGCGTCGCCTGGTACGACGAGCTTTCCATGAAAGCCTCGTATAACCAGGAACCGAAAACCAACAAGATGAAGGTGACGCCACCACCCAAAATAGCAAGTCCCCTATGGGGGAACCCACCCAACATCCCCCCTGCCAGCCCGAGGCCGCCAAAAATCATGCCCACAGGAGCTATCACAACCCGCACGATGATTGCGTCAATGATGAGTGCAACCACTCGAATCCAGAACCCTCCGTACCCAACCCCCACCGCCGGAGCAACCGCCTGATACGGAGTTACTGAGGCTGAGTAGGGCGAGGTTGAGAACGGCGGCGCCACCGGCGTCTGGACAGCGCCGGGCGTGGGGTTCGTGGGCGCTCCACAGCGGCTGCAAAACTGAGCGCCCGCGGCGTTCTGCGCGCCGCACCTGTTGCAGAAGAAAGTTCCGTTCATGACCCGGCACTATAAAGATGGATTGGCTTTTTGTCAAAAACCAGAGAAGCAAGCTGACAACCGGAATGGTGAAAGCCGGTTTCAGGCCCGTTTCACAGGATTCATATGTAGGACCATCGCGGGTACACTTGTTTCGGATCCGCATCGGCCGTAGCGCATCCGAAAAAGGCGAATGAAAGCAACCACCGTGGGGTTTCACTCAACATGCCAGCCGTGAGCGTGGCTTGCACCGTCCTCAATGAGAGAGATGACATCGACGCACTGGTCGAGAGTCTGATGCAGCAGACTCTCGCTTCCGCCGAAGTCATCATCGTCGACGGCGGTTCCACCGACGGAACCTGGGAGCGTCTCGAAGCCGCTCGGTCAAAATACCCGACCCTGGTTCCCATCCGCGATGAAAGCTGCAGCTTGCAACGTTCTCCGGGACCGATCGCACGCGGTCGCAACATCGCGACCGCAGCAGCCTCTTCCGATGTCGTCGCCTGCGCCGACGCCGGCTGCACCTACAGTCCCGACTGGCTCGCCAACCTCACCGCCCCGATTTTCAACGGCCACTCCCAGTACTCTGTCGGCGGATCGTATATCGACCCAACCAACTCCAGCGTCTGGGACGTCGCCTCCGCGCCCTTCTTCGGAATCAAGTTAAATCCCGACGCGGCAACCAAGTCCTGCACCGCCCGCTCAATGGCCTTCCGCAAAGAGCTCTGGCAGCGCGTCGGCGGATTCCCCGAGACCGTCTTCCTCGGAGAAGACACCGTATTCGATTCCAAGGTGCGCCAGCTTGTGGTCCCCGCCTTCGCGGAAAGGGCAAAGGCGTCTTACCAACCGCGCCACACTTTCCGCTCGGCGCTCCGGCAAATGGTCAGCTATTCCGTAACCGACGGAGTGTTGGGCGGACGCTCGGCCCGCTTATGGCGAAATATGGCTCGCTGCCTCGCCGAGATTCTTGCCGCTCTTGCTCTCGTCTACTCGCCCATCCCGCTGTTGTGCGTGCTCGCGCTCGAAATCTATTTTGCCTTTCGGTTGGACTGGACCGATCTCAGAAAAGCTCCGCTGCGAACGCTGCCAGCACGCCTGGTATTTTCCCTGATCGTCCCCTGGGTGGTCGCGTGGTATCAGACCGCAGGCAGCATCACCAAGAAAAACCGCCCCAACCGGCAGAATGTCACTTCGGGAAGTTCTGATTAAGTCCTCGGGGCCTCCGTGCACCCCTGTGTACCCTGTGGTTAATGCCTTTTGCCGACACTCAATCAGAGTTCCCTCAGGAGTAGTTCTCAGTTCTCGGTTCTCAGTTCCCAGAAAATCTCTTGATGGCGCGTTCAATCCCCCACTGAGAGCTGGGAACTGAGAACTGCTTCAGCCAGGCACTCGCAGTACATGCCCGCCAGATACCTACCTTCGTTACTGCCCGTTCCCTAGACTGATCGTACCCCTGCAAGGCAGGAAAGACTTCCCCCCAAGTCATAGATCTTTCAATGAGGTCCAGGTTCTCGATTGTCGGAAAAATCTTGATAGCGACGGTCAGTTCCGCACTGGCAACTGGGAACTGGGAACTGGCAACTGGGTACTGGCTAGCCCTTCCACCGGTACGCGTCCGGCTGGGCCAGTCCTATATGCGCCAGCACCCGGTTCGCGAATTCCTGTGCCATGGCATCGGCGCTCGATGGATGGTTATAGAACGTTGGAATCAGCGGGAAGATCGTCGCACCGGCGTCCGCCGCCAGCGACATGTTGCGGATGTGAATTTTGTTGAGCGGCGTCTCGCGAACACACAGCACGAGCG
>Ga0116134_1000112_pt1 | contig 43255 bp, 33 predicted proteins | sample June2015DPH_19_5_FD_89737 | JGI IMG/M metagenome (GOLD analysis project Ga0116134, IMG submission 89737) | Peatland microbial communities from SPRUCE experiment site at the Marcell Experimental Forest, Minnesota, USA - June2015DPH_19_40 | ecosystem: Environmental > Terrestrial > Soil > Wetlands... | reverse complement strand
GCAGCTGGAGCTTAAGCGCTGGCTCCGGTTGCCCAAGAAGCGGGTCACGCTGAATCTGGACGCCGATGTGCTGGCCTGGTTCCGGGGGATGGGGCGGGGATACCAGTGGGAGATTAACAAGGCGCTGCGGAGGGTGATGGAAGGCGAGATGCGGGCTTTGAACGGCAAACATTGAGCGATGGTTACGCCAGCGTAGGCCCTTCCGAGTTTTTCTTTGGCGTGGGAGCGAAGAATATCTCGTGTGTTGCGAGTGCCATGTTGTGGAGCGAGTGTCCGCCGCCTCGATGGATTTCGTACTCCATCGAAGTCTTTTCGTAGACGTGGTACGGTTCTAGTTCCCGGTTGGAGAGCATTACTACTCGTGTCCTTCCGCGCCCATTGGCTAGCCGGCAATTTTCGACATCCGTGTTCGTAAACTGGGACGTCTTGGAAAAGACTATGTAGCATTCGAACCCCTTAGCGGAGAGTGCGTCAGCTACGGCCGCCATTTTCCTTGCATCGTCGGCAGTGATGGAACAGTTGGTCTCCTTGCATACGCCTGCGTCCTTGCACTCACCTATGGCCAACACCGTATCGCTGCCATCTTGCATTGCAACGAAGATGTCCGTTTCGCAGGGCTCAATGTTGGCTTTCAACGGCTCGAGTTTCATATTTGGCAGGAAAATTGAGTTCCCGCTCCACGAATGAAACTGCGTATGTAGTTGCTGTAGAGTCAGTGCGACAGGAATGCTACCTTCCTGGTGGCTATCCATCCCGAATATGCCGGAGCGTCGGTACTTCCAATCGCGTGTTTTGAGCTGACGCAGCACATTGAATTCTGCGCCGCAGACCTCGCAGGTTGCGATTGTCGAGGCGTCGTCGATGCTGACCCAGAACGGCAGTTCGCAAATTGTGCACGTCAGGTTGAGCCCAACTCTGAACACTCCGCGGTCGAGCAGGTAACCAAACACATCGTCGGGTTTGAGTTTTGTCGACCAGTCGCGTTGTTCAATGAAAAGGTTTTCGTAATCCCCAAACCTGGGTGCTCCCGTTGTCGGGTCCTGATTTCCGATTATTCTGATTGCCTCAGTGCGGTCGAATTCCTGAAGAGGGCTGTATTTTCGGATTAGCTCCCGCACTCCGGCGATCTTGAGAACTCTGCACCCTTGAAGCCCGCCCAGCTGGGAAACAAGGCGCGATGCATTACGTCCAGGATGGCTCAGGCTGCACCCGATTCCGGCTGACTCCAATAGCTTGTTAGCGAGATCTATTTTTCTCAGCGGGGTTAGGGCCAGGGTTTCGCTTCTAACGCCACTTACTATGCCCACTCCGTCGATTTCGGCGCGGGCGCTATGTCCACCTACGGAGAGCTGCTGACCGTACCAGAAGTTTAGATCCGGCACAAACGGAGTCCAAAAAGTGCTCCCTCCGTCCGGGTCCTCAAAGGGTGCCCTTATAGAAATTACGAAGTGTTCCTGGGAAAACTCATCCGGTTTGAAGGGCTTTTCCGGAAGCTGGAATGAAAGCGTTGGTCGTCCGTATCGGGTCGCCACGGACCCGAGCACCTCTTGCCGTTCGAAGGAGTGAAGGGGCGGTTTGACTTCCGCGCCAATGGCTATGCCATCGATTTGTCGGAAGTAAGGCACGTCGTCCTTCGAAAACTCCAACGCTGCGGCCGCGTCCTGTGATCGGCTCCAGACCGGAATCCTATCCTCGTCCCAGCCGAAGCTCGCGTAGCCCCGAGTCTGTTCGCGTTCTGCTTCGAACCGTTTCACAATCTCATTGGCGTGCACACGGCGAATTTCCTTCATGCGTTCGGCATGCGAGGGGTCGAGGAAAATGACGTTCAAATCAGCAGCTTGAAGATTCCAGTAATTGACCACATCCTCGAAATCGTTAGCGCGCCCGGCATAGAAACCCATGGTTGAGCGCGCTGGCACGCGATCCCAAATCAGTTCCGCGGCGCTGATGTCGCTGATAGACCGGCGGCTGATCAGCTGCGCTGGAAGCGTCTCGTTCTTTCGAGCCTTGTAAGGAAATGCACCGATGTTGGTGAGAAGAAAGCCTTCGTAGTCTCGGCCTATCTCGGCCCGAGTGGGAAGTCCGCCAAACGTCGCTAGCAAAATATCGGCTAGCGGGTCATCTTCGTCCCAATGCACGATGACGTAGTTGCTTGACTCAAACGCCTGCGGTGGTGAGTCGTCGATCCCATCCGACTTGTGGTGGAGACTCAGTTCCCTTGCTATTTTGATTAGCGGGTGGGAGATGTCTAGGAAGTTTGGAGCCCCGTTCCTAAGTCGGTCGACAATCTCGTTGTCCAGTAGTGGCCACCCGAAGGCCTGCGATTGTTTGGTGAATTCGATCGCCTCCTGGCTCGCGTTTACAGGGAACAGCGTGTCAACGCGGAATTGGCGAACTAACTGCATCGCGCTGGGGTTCCCGACCGGGATCACGGGGTTGAACTTGCCTCCCCAGAAAATGTGAGTAAGCCTTAGGGCGTGCCGAAGGTCATCCCAGTTCCCGTACCGTATACACCAGCCGATTCGGATAGGGCGATAGCGAATGCTCAGGCTGAGGTTGGTCATGGAGGACAACCGGCACTCTCCTCGCGTTCTCGCCAATGATAACGGATAGGCCGGCGAAATCACCTTGCCCTATTTTGAAGATGCGCACTCCATTCAGACCGTCATTCGCCAGGTAGTGCAGATGGTGCTGCAAAAAAGACTCGAACGGAAAACCGCCAGCCTCCTGCTCTACGCGCTCCAGATCGCCTCTTCGAATCTCAAGCGTATGGAACTCGAAAAGCCGCAACCGGAGCAGGTTGTCACTGATCTCGAAACGGATGAAGAATCGGAAACTTCCATGGCTGCCATGACTGAAGACGAAACCGCCCTCGAGAATTCGGATAAGAGTTCGAATAAAAATTCGGACGAAGACATCCAGCGCAACGAAAACGACGAAGACCTTCCTCCCGGAACGATCCAGGCCTGTTATCGGCCGTGTTATCGGCTCGGACCGCTCATCGTGGACACAAGAAAGCCAAGGGAAAAGCCGTTTATCCCATTCTCTGCGCGATGGTGATGGTGTAGCCCTCCGAGCCTTCGAAGGCGAACTCGCTTGAGCGTTACAATAACGACTCTTGGCGTAGAAAGGCCGTGGTACGCTGCTAGGTGACGAGGCGCCATCAGGCGAGCTGAAACGGTTATGTCATCCGAATCCACGCGGCGAGGAAATCTCGAGTGAGAGTGTTGTGGGTCAAGGCTGGCAAGCTCCTTCCTGTCGATACTGGCGGCAAAATTCGATCCTTCAACATCCTGCGGCGGCTCGCGAAAGACCATGAGCTCACATTGATTTCTTACTACGGCGGCCGGCGCGATCCCGACTACGAAGCGGCTCTTCCCAAACAATTTCCCCAATCGCAAATCGTCTACACGGCCGCTGCCGATTCCGACGGGTTTCGAGGGGTGCTCGACTATCTGTACCGGTTGCCGCGATTCGCGCCCTATTCCGTGTCCAAGTTCACGCATCCGTCAGTTCGCAAGCTGGTTGCGAGACAGCTTTCGGGCGGGCAGTTCGACGTGGCGATCTGCGATTTTTTGGCCGCCTCTTTGAACTTTCCGGTTAAGTTGCCGATTCCCTGCCTGCTTTTTCAGCACAATGTTGAGAGCTCACTATGGCAGCGCATGGCGACGACCGAGTCGCATCCGCTCAGGAAACTGGCCTACGCCCTCGAGTACGCGAGAATGTCCGGTTACGAGCGGCGCACGCTGGGCCGGTTTCACCACATCATCGCGGTTTCGGAACACGACCGCCAACAGATGCTGGAGATGTGTCCAGCGTGCGAGATCACGGTGATCCCAACCGGCGTAGATACACAGCAGTTCCCGGTTGCGCCCCCATCGTCGGCCGCGCCTCCTCGGATCGTGTTCACGGGCTCCATGGATTGGGAACCGAACGTCGATGCGGTGGAATATTTCTGTGGTCAGATCTGGCCGCGCATTCTGGCGGAGTTTCCGGACGCAATTTTCCAGATTGTAGGACGGAATCCCTTCGCGAAAGTCCAGCGTCTTGCTTCCCATTCCGTGCAGGTAACGGGAACCGTGCCGTCGGTTACGGATTATCTTCGGAATGCAACCGTGGTCGTGGTGCCATTGCGCATCGGCGGCGGAACGCGGCTCAAGATCTATGAAGCGATGGCGATGGGCAAAGCGCTGGTCTCGACCTCCATCGGGGCCGAAGGCCTCAGCTTCCAGAACGGCCGCGATCTCCTGCTCGCCGACGATGCCTCCTCGTTTGCCGACGCTATTCTCCTTCTTCTTCGCGATGCCCAGGTGCGAAGGAAGTTAGAGCAGGCTGCCGTACAACTGGCCGCGCAGTTTGATTGGTCGGTGGTTGCGGGTCAGTTTTCCGATGTGCTGCAAAGGATCACCTCGGGCATTTCCACGGGGTCGCGGGCAGACAGCCCGGCAGCGGTCGAGCGCTAGGCCCCACCGCCAGGCGGAATGCTTCCATTGGTAATATGAACGGGCCTCGGACAAGTTGACAACCTGTGTTCCCCGCGAGAGCATGAAAAATTACTGGCAGTTCCCAAGTATTGACATTCGTTAGTATTAACAATCGTTGAATTTCAAAATTAAATTTCAAAGCTGACTTTCAGGCTTCGACAGCCCGTGATGACGACAGAACTTCTCGGATATGGAATTGGTGTAGTGGTGGTGTGGTTGGTGGCGATGCGGATTCGTTCCGTCACTGCCCGGCAATCGCTCTACCTGGTTGCCAGCTGGCTCTTCTACTTCAGCTGGGGATCGTGGTTGATCGTCGTGCTGCTGTTCAGCTCGCTGATGAACTACGCCTTGGGCGAGTGGCTGAAAAAGCGGATCACCGCTGGGCGGCTGTGGACTGGAATCATTTGCAATCTGGCGCTGCTGAGCGTTTTCAAATACCTGCCCTTGCTCGGCACCGTTGCGCCTTCCGGTTCACCGTTGGCGCTGCTCAAACGAATGATTTTCCCCTTGGGCGTTTCCTTCTGGACCTTCCAGGCTCTGAGTTATTTGTTGGAGCTGTACCGCGAAGAAGAGTTGAACCCGACGCTGCTGGAGTTTTGCCTGTACATGGCGTTTTGGCCGACGGTGCTGCAGGGCCCGATCTGCCGGATGTCGAGCATGCTGCCGCAATTCCGCCAGGATTGGTCCGTAACCGATGACGATCTGAAGATCGGAGTGCGCCGCGTTTCGATTGGCATTCTCATGGCGGTTATCGCCGGAGTCATGAGCGGCGGGCTGTACGCGGGCGCGGGCGTGGACGCGGTTTTTGACCACGCGTTTATGAGCAATGGCGCGGGACGATTGAGCGGAATCGATGTCTGGTGCCTGATTATCGGCTACGCATTCCAGTTGTACTTCAGCTTCTGCGGATACTCGCACATCGTGATTGGAGCGGCTCGCCTGTTCGGGATTCAGTTGCACGAGAACTTTAATCGGCCCTATCTGTCGACTACGATATCCATCTTCTGGACGCGGTGGCATATGTCGCTGTCATTCTGGATTCGCGACTTTCTTTTTCTGCCGTTGGCGACTTTCCGACGGGAAGTGTGGTGGCGCAACTTGTCGCTAGTAATCGCCATGTTTGTCTTCGGAGTGTGGCACAAGGGGACCTTCCTGCTCATGATGTGGGGTACATACCATGGCATTTTGCTGGTCCTGCACCGGCAATGGCAGGAATTCCGCAAGCGTATGGGATTCGAATGGTCCGGAGCCTTGGCGACGGGAATCTCGTGGTGGCTGGCGTTTTCCGCGGTATGCGTGGGCTACATTTTCTTTCGCTCGGAGAACATCCCGCAGGCATTCGCCATGCTGAAGGCGATGGCTTCGCTACGCACTTATCGGCATCTGACTCTGGACCACAGCTTCTACCTGATGACGTTTGTGGCGGCGGCCGGGTACTTCGCGGTCATCGGCGGCGGAGAATTACTTGATCGTCTAAGTAAAACCGCGCCCGGCGGGCTGCGAACTTTGCTCGGAACTCTGGCGCGAGAACGCTGGGTATGGATTACGCCGGTGGTTCTTGTCCTGGCGCTGTACTTGAGCGCGATCTTCCAGCCAGGGCAGGCTGAGACCGGGCCGGTCATGTACGCGCTGTTCTAATTAAGCTCTGTTCTAGCCCGGAGCGGAGAAATACTTCGGCGATTACGGGAAAGGTTTGAGAAGGAAAAGCGCTATGCTAGCATGCAGTCAGATTTTGATCGGACAAGTGAGGCTCAGCCATTTGTGCCATTAACAGAAAATGCCCAGACAATGGAGAGTCGCCAGACGCCTCCGAGACAATACAAATCTCTTGTCAAATACTTCGCCGTCCGCCTTTGCGTAGCCGTAACCTTGGGCGTGGTTCTGCTGGGCGCGGTCGAACTTTATTCGTATAAGCGTTACCTTCCCGTTGCCGATCCCTTGGAACCCGCGGCGCAGTTGGACTTGGCGCAGAACGGAAGCACCCCACAGCGCGAGTACTGGAAGGAATTCGTTCAGGCTAACAAAGTGCTTTACCACCAGTACGTGCTCTGGCGCCGGGCTCCTTACCAGGGCGAAGTGATTTCCATCAATGAGGACGGCGTCCGCCGAACTTTGCACACGCAATGCGATGACCGGACCTTCACGATCTGGATGTTCGGCGATTCAGTGATGTGGGGGGCGGGCGCGCCGGACGGAGAAACTATCCCCTCACTCGTAGCGCGAGACTACGAAAAGGCCGGGAAAGCGGTCTGCATCGTGAACTATGGCGAAAAGGGTTGGTCCAGCACGCAGGAAATGGTGGGACTGATCGAGCAACTCAAACACGCCACTCGGAAGCCGGATATGGTGCTTTTTTACGACGGCGGCACCGAGGCCTTTGCCGCTTATCAGAACGGCCAAGCGGACGTGCACAGCAACTTCAACTTATTCAAGAATTTTCTGGACAACTGGGGCGCCTCGCAGAAGGCAAGCTTCTCCTACTTGCGCCAGACCAACACCTATCGTCTTCTGGAGAAGATTGCCGTCAAAGCGCCGTTTCACCGCAAGCAGGACAAGGCGCCTACAGCGGGGCTGAATGCAGAAACGCTTTCTGCCGCGGTGGTCGAAAACTACGTGGAGAACATGGATATCGTGAACCTGCTGGCGAAGCAGTACGGCTTCCGGGCAATCTTCACGTGGTATCCCAACCTGTTGGTTGGACACAAGGAACTGACGCCCTACGAGCAACAGGTGTTGCGCATTTCAAATCAGAACTTCCCGGACTTGGAATTGATGTACCAGGCCGTCTACGAAAGGGGGCGTGAAGTGAGCCGCCCGGATTTCCATAACCTCGGGGATCTTCTGGACGGCCAGAAGAGTTCGCTCTATGTGGGCATCTCACACCTGAAGCCAGAGGGCGACCAGATTGTCGCCGACCGGCTCTTCGGTATCCTGGAACATCCGGTGGGCGCGAATCCGGTCAACGCTTCCGGTCCGGTTTTGAGCATTCGTGGTAAACAACGGTTCGATTCAAACAAACCCGTTCAAACGAACCCCAGGTGACTGATGGCTCCGCCGCAACAACCGAGAAGCTTGATCAGCGGTTTTTTCCGTTCCCTGGCAGCCAATCCCGGCAGCCCGTCCCTCGAACTCGGTGAACAATCGCTTAGTTACGAGCAACTCTGGAATTACGCCGGGCGAATCACGGCTTGCCTCAAGGACACCCTGGATTCCTCGGAGAAAGTAGTTGCGGTACTGGCCGATCGAAGTATTGGAGCATACGGCGGGATTTTGGGTGTGCTGGGGAGCGGACGAGGTTATGTTCCGCTCAATCCCAAGTTCCCTCTGGAGAGGACGCTGGTCATGCTGCGAGCGTCCGGGTGCAAAACGCTGGTGGTGGGACAGGAGTGCGCGGCTACGCTGGAGGGTTTGCTTCCGCGTCTACATGAAAGTTTGGACGAACCGCTGACCCTGATCATCCCCGATTCCGGCTGGGAACCAGCGAGCAAACTTCTGTCAGCCCAACTTCTATCAGCCCACCGTGTCATTTCGGCACGACAGTTGTCATTATCAAAGATAGCGGATCCATGCGACCCCATAGTCGACGGCAGCGATACAGCATATCTGCTGTTTACCTCGGGCAGCACGGGTGTGCCAAAAGGAGTGGCCGTCAGCCAATCGAATGCGGTCGCGTATATGGAGTATGCCGCGAAGCGCTTTGGTATGCATGGCGGAGATCGTTGTTCGCAGAACTTCGATTTGACTTTTGATCTCAGCGTGCATGACCTGTTTACCTGCTGGGATGGCGGGGCGACGCTTTGCCCCTATACCGAACAGACACTCACTCCGGCGACTTTGGTGGACGAGAAGGAGCTGACGTGCTGGTTCTCGGTGCCCTCGGTGGCCATGTTCGCGTCGAAGCTGGGGCTATTGGGGCCCGGAGTGTTTCCCACTTTGCGCTGGAGCCTCTTTTGTGGGGAAGCGCTCTCTTCGAGCCTGGCGGCGGCGTGGCAACAGGCGGCGAACAATTCCATCCTGGAAAACCTGTACGGTCCGACCGAGGCGACCATCGCCATCACCTACTACCGCTGGGATTCGGCAACTTCGCCGGCGGAGTGTGTGCGCGGCTTGGTGCCCATCGGCTGGCCGTTTGACGGGCAACAAGTATGCGCCGTGAACCAGGATCTCGCGCCGGTGCCGCCCGGCGAAAGCGGCGAGCTCTGCCTGGGCGGATCGCAGGTAACCCGCGGGTACTTGAACGATCCGGAAAAGACGGCGAAAAGTTTCGTTCGTCTAAAGCACGCTGGGGACCAAGTCTGGTACCGCACGGGGGACCTGGTCCGGCAAGATGAACGCGGATGCCTGTTCTACCTCGGCCGCCGAGATTTTCAGGTCAAGGTCAACGGATATCGCGTGGAGTTGCAGGAGATTGACCTGGTATTGCGGGAAGCGGCCCGCACCGAATTGGCGGTTGCGATCCCGTGGCCGTTGTCGGAGGGTTCGGCTTCCGGCATCGTGGGGGTGGTGTCTGGATCGGAACCAGCACAGGACGAACAAATCATCGCCGCCTGTGAAACCAGACTGCCGCGTTACATGGTTCCCAACCGCATTTACCACTTCCCGCAGATTCCGTTGAACGTGAACGGTAAAATTGATCGGGGAAAAATTACGGAGATGCTGGCCAACTGGCGGCAATGACGGAGTTGCAGATGAAGAGTGTACGCGAGGGTCTAAACCCTACCGCGCCAGGAACCAGAAATGCTTCGAGATGGAAGCCATAACTGCAGACGCCACCAAGTACGAACTGGCCGATGAACCCCAGGTGTTGTATTTCTACAGCCCGTTCGCGCGCAGCGTCATGGATCAGATTGTGCACAACATTGAGGACTCCCTAAAAAAATCGCCGCGCGATTTGCTGGTATTGTTTTCCGGGGTTCTCGGCATACGGGATCGTGCCTTTGGGTCGCGTCCACAATATGAGCGCTTGCAAAGAGGGTGCCATATTGACATCTACCGCCATCGTTCCTGATGATGGTGCAACCCCAGCTGAGTCTGGAGATGGGATTTATGCGAGTCCTCGATTTAGGTTGTGGACCAGGGCGCGACCTGGCTTCGTGGGGCGTCACCGCTTCGGATGAGGTCACGGGACTCGACATCGATGGCGGCAGCCTGGCAATTGCCAAGGTGAGATATCCCAACCGAGCCTATCTGCAAGGTGTCGGGGAATGCCTGCCGTTTGAGAATGAGAGTTTCGGTCGCGTAATTTGCGGCGTTGCCCTGCCGTACATGGACATTCCGAAGGCGCTCGCCGAAATTCACCGCAGCCTCGTTCCAGGCGGCGGTTTGTCGCTGACCCTGCATCTGCCAGGTTTCACGATGGCCGAACTCCTCCACCGTGCTTTACCGAAACCGGTCCCTACGCTGTTTCGGCTGTACGTCATGGCAAATGGGTTGTGGTTCCACTGCACCGGCAGGACTGTCGGGTTTCTCAGGGGCCGGACAGAATCGTTTCAGACCGAGCGAGGAATGAAGATCGCGCTGAATCGTGCTGGGTTTGCCAGTTTTTCATTTACCCGCGCCCCCGGGCCACTCGGCGAAACGTTTACGGTGGAAGCAAGAAAGTCGAAAAGTTGCAGCTCACAGCTGAGGGTTTAGAGGGCGCCGGGCGAGAGCTCTCACGTCCGGGAACCCTTCTCTTTCTCTTTCTCCTTGCCTGCCAGCCGGCGGACCGCTTTCTCCACGGATGGGGGCAGCTTACGGACAATTCCCTTGACCGTGTCGCGCAGGTCGTGCCGCCGCAGCCAGGTACGGTCCAAGCGATAACAGAGAATGGGAATCACTGTGCCTCCGAAGCGCAGCAGGAATTGGTGCGAGCCCCCCAGGGAATGGCGACGAAGGCCGTGGCGGCAAGCCCATTCGATCCCCCTCCACTGCAGCAAGTCATTCGGCTTGAGGTGAATGAACTCGTCGAGCGAACTGTTCCCGGCGGACTCAAACAACCCACCCGCGAAAAATCTGAAGCTGTTAATGGCAATTGGTTTTCCCTCTACTCGCGCCAGAAGACGAAGCCGGTTTCCCCTAAGGTTAGCGGCCTTTTCAAAGACCTCGAAACTCGCTTTACGATTGTGAATTGTTTTTCGTTCCGTTTCTCGCCAGGCTGAGTAAACCTCGTAAGAATCGGCAATGTCCTGGGCGGTTGTGACCTCGGAGATCTCAACCCCGTTCTTCTCGGCAAAACGGATGTTCCTGCGGCGGTCCTTGGTAAATTGCTTAAACAGGGCGTCAGCTCCCAGGGTGAGATCAAGCACCACGTCTCCCTCCAGCTCCTGGCACTGGAAGCCGTGTGCTGAAAAAGGAGGAAGCTTGAGGTAAGACCAGGTGTAAACGGTGACCAGTTCCGCAGACGAGGCCTCAGCCAACAACCCCTGTGCCAGCGTATCCAGGATGGCCGCGGTGTCTCCCGACGGATCGACGCTTATCTGCGGCCGGGTCGACAGTCCGCACATTACATTCTTGCCCACGTGCATCCCCGTAAGGACTCCAGCAACTTTTTCGTTACCCCTTTCGTTCTCAATCGCTAGGATTGCGAAGAGTGGTTTGTTCCCCCACAGCGGTTCGAGAAAATATTCAGGGGCGTCATAGTGAGCCGGGAACTCCGCGCGACTCAGGTAATCGCGCCAAGCCCGCTCCAGGTCAGGCGAGGGAAACTCCCTGAGAATCTTGAAATTCATGGCTTGCATGATATTGGGTCGATCTGTCACGTGTTTCATTGGGAATATATAGAAGTAACTTTAGACATAGGCTGCCAGCGCGGTTACGTGTCGCGGAGCCAGGAAGAAGTAGTTCTGGCTGCGCTCGCCTGGTTTACGCGGGACGAGCTTCTCTCCATTGAACCAATAAGGGCTGAGTCCCTCCGCACGCAACAGCTCGAAAGTTTTGAATGCGGTTGTACCAGGGTCATCCGGATCAGGGTTGACCTCGATCAGCATGGCCGGATGCGAGGCGCGAATCATCCGTAAAGCACCTCGCAAGACTGCGAGCTCGTGAAAGTTCGCATCACATTTAACGAAGGAGACCGGCGGAGCGGATGATCCACGTTCATCGAAGAAATTATCGAGGCTTCTGCTTCGTACTTGGATTTCTCGCCAAGCGGGATCGGCCTTGTCCGTCTTGACCCGAGCGTCATACCAAGATTCAGATCCCCACCGATAAGTCGGGATAACCATGGTTGTTGTTTTTTCGGTGTCCGACAGGGCAAAATTCAGCGGTTCGACATTGCTGAGACCCAGCCTGCGGATATTGTTACTCAAAAAATCAAAGGTCTCGGGAATCGGTTCGAAGGCATATACGCGTCCTGTCGGGCCAACACAGTGCGACAACAATCGGCTGTATTGTCCAATGTTCGCCCCGACGTCGAGGACGCTGTCTCCTGGAGAAATCAGAAACTTGGCAATGACAGCGTCTCTCTCATTCCAGTCCTCCGGGGTGTGTTTCATGAGATACGCGTAGTAGCTCTTCTTAATGCGGTGCAGCAGAGTGTCGGGAAGAACGCGAACCGCTGCCCGCGTGACCATCACCTTGGGATTCCATTCCGACTCTGCGGTTAGTAACTTGCGTAAGATCGAGTTATTGTCGTCTACCATGTATCTCCAACTTCACTGCCTGATCTGGCCGTAACTCTGGGCGGAATCGTCTTACGGATTTTCCGCGCAACTTACGTCTGCACTTTGACCTCTGACCTCTGCAATTTTAGTTCTTGACGGGCTTGCCAAACCTCTCGGCGGTAGCAAACATGAGGCGCACCGTGTCCATATCTTTCGCTTGGACTTTGCTGGCGGGAACCTTGCGGCGGGCGATCCTTTGCAGTTCCAAAAAGATCTCGATCAGCGCGAAAGAATCGACCAAGCCGGAGGAGACCAGCGGCGTGTCCTCAGTGATTGCACTCTTACCCTTGATCACTTTTTCCGCAATGTACCCGGTCAATTCCCTCATCATTTCGCTGCTGTCTGCTACTTGCTCAAATTCCATGATCGACTTTCCCCAGGATTCTGTTTCCTTTCGACACCATTATCCTCTATCTTCCATTCTTGCGAATTGAGTTCGCCCTCTACCTGCCGCCAGCCGCATCATTGCTTCGGATGAGTGGTAAGGAAGCTCCAGCGCGCGGGGTTGTTGTTCGACACCCATGAGTGCCCGATACCCGGCTCCCAAATGAACTGCACTTCAATATTTTGGCCCCCAGGGGAGGCGCAGCCCTGGGCAACGTTACCCGTGTCGCCCGTCATGCCCGGCGAGGGCGCATCGTTCGCGTTGTTGGGCACACCATTCAAACACAGAGTCTGCGTGGTTTGCAGCGTGGCGCAGCTATTCTGTTGCGTCCAGTAGTTGAAAGTGTCATCGACCGTGTCCAGGTAATAAGTAACGCCGGAGTACTTCGTGGTGCCGTAGCCGCAGGGCCACAAGTTATGGTCGAGCGTGCCTTGCCACTCCTGAACTGAAATGGGCGCGACCGCATTGCCCGGCACGAGCACCGGCGGAGGCGCAGCCTGCTGACCCTCCATCTGGCCCGACGTGGGAGCGATCGCCGCCACCAGATCGGAGATTTCGACGCCGACGCGTTCCGTCATTTGCGCACCGGAGGAGAAGCCGGTAACGTATACCATATTGGGATTCACGTTGTACTGCGCTGTCAGATTGACGATCAACTGTCGCAGGAAGCCAGCATCGTCAGGGCAAGATGTTGCGGGTGGTACGGTACACGTCCCGATCTCGGACGCGGAAAATGATGCATCCATGAAATACGCGTTCCAGTTCCACGCTCCCGTGCTTGGGTTATAAGTGGAAGCGGGTTGAACCAGAATAAAACCGTAAAGGTTGGCGAGGGGCGGCCAGCTCCAATTCGATGAAATGACGGTCTCTGGGTTAAAGGTGCCAGAGGTCTCGGTTCCGTGGAGCATCAGGAGCAGGGGCGGATTCGCAGGTAGAACCGTTGGCAGAAAAACCTCGTAATAACGCGTGATACTGTCCCAACTCATCGTGGAATCGATGTAGGTTCCGGCACCCACTGTTTGGCTCAGTGCGCCCGACGTGCTGGTGATGAATGAACTGTTGCCATTATAGACCGCTGTAATCGAGTCGGTGCCGGCGGGCAACGTTGTGGTCGTGTAACTGGCTGCACCTCCAGAAAGCGGTACAGTCATTAGCTTTTTGCTGCCATTGCTAAACACCACGCTGCCAGTGACCGTGCCGCTGAACTCCGGCGCCACGCTCGCGGTAAGGATCACAGACTGACCAATATTTGCCGGATTCAACGAAGAAGTCAACGTAGTCGTTGTCGGAACTGGGTCTACCACCTGGCTCACTGTATTCGACGTGCTGGTGGCGTAACTCGAGTCGCCGGCGTAGACCGCCTTGATCGAGTCCGTGCCACCCGTGGTCAGCGTCGAGATCGTAAAAGTGGCCGAACCACCACTCAATGCCCCCGTTCCCAGTATCTTCGATCCTTGCTTGAACGTGACGGTTTCTCCATCTGGCGGCGCACCAGCACTGGAAGTGACCACCGCGGTAAAGATCACGGCCTGCCCATAACTGGACGGATTCAGCGAAGACGACAGCGTAGTCGTGGTCGAGGTCAACGCCGCGCTCAGACTTGCAGCTGTTCCCAGCAACAAAACGGTCAGGATTCTAGCGATTTTCATGCAGGTTCTGGCCTCACTTTGGGCAAAAGCTAATTGATCTTATTTCGTCCTTCGTCAAAGACCATGGACGCGGGTATCAGTCTGTGGGGGGTACCGACTGCTTCACCGCAGAATACCATGCCCGGTGGGCTTGTCAATACCTCAGAACTGACATGGAGAGTGTCCTGTAAGTTATTGACCCTAAATGCTTAACATTGGTTGTTTTGGTTCAGACTAGAACCGGTGATGGGCCCATGCGACAGGCCAGTCCGGTGGTCCCCTTGAAGCAGCGCGCGGGGACGTTTCGACCAAGAATTTCACTTCGACTGGGTCCAACCAGCGAACAACCGAGTTGCATCAAATCGAGGGCCGTCCATGTACAATTTGTGAATCGCGGTCCAAGGGGACGCACGCCACTGCTCCCCGAGGTCGGGAGCCGCGCCGCGGAGAGAGTTGAAGTTCATTGAATCGTCCCTGCGGCGAGCGGCTCGTAGGTTTCAGATCAGCGTGAGCTAGATTCCTGCGGAAGGAGAAGCGGATGCTTCGGCTGAAACTCGGGCTGCTGTCTGTTGCTGTGGTTTGCCTTGCGTTGATCCTTAGTGGCTGCGGAGGAAGCTCCAGCGGTAATTCAGGTCCCTCTTTCACGCTTTCACTCTCGCCCAGCAGCGTGAGCATCACGCAGGGTGGCCAGGCGACGAGCACCATCACCATCACGCCGCAGAACGGCTTCAATGGCAGCGTCACTCTTTCCGCCTCGGGCTTGCCCACCGGCGTGACAGCGTCTTTCAATCTTAACCCTGCAACCACTTCCAGCACGCTAACCCTGACGGCCAGCGCCAACGCGGCCACGGGGACGGTTGCCGTGACGATCATGGGCGTGTCGGGTACGATGACGAGCAGCACGACGCTCAGCCTCACCGTGACCGGGGCGGAAGCTGGGCAGATCAAGCACGTGGTAATTATTTTCCAGGAGAACCGTAGCACCGATAACCTGTTTCATGACCCTGTGTTGATAGCAGCCGGCGCCGACATCGCCAGCCAGGGCCTGACCTCCACCGGGCAGATGGTCACGCTCATTTCGGCCCCGCTGGTAACGGGCTTTGGCCTGGGACACAGTCACAAATCGTTCCTCGACGAATGCGACTACAATCCCTCGACAAACTCTTGCGCCATGGACGGCGCGGACACAGTTCCCTGTACTCCCAATCCCACCGGAAGTTGCCCAGCCTATCCCCAATACCAATACGTGCAACAGTCCGACGTGCAACCCTACTTCACGATGGCGGAGACGTATACCTTCGCCGACCGGATGTTCCAGACCAACGAGGGGCCGAGTTTTCCGGCACATCAGTACATCCTTTCGGGCACGTCGGCGATCGAGGCAGCTAGCACCACTTCGGTTGTGGATAATCCCGGTGGCGATTACCGCTCCGACGGCTTGGAATGGGTGGGATGCCTTGCTCCTCCGGGTGCTTATGTTACTGCCATCGATACCAGCAAGCTGAGTCCAGCTACCAAGACCTTCACCATCACCAACGAGCTGTGCTTTGAACATCCAACGCTGACGGACCTGCTGGATGCCGCCAACCTCAGTTGGAAGTACTACGCACCGTCGGCAGGGTCGATCTGGACGGCGCCGGATGCGATCCAGCACATGTGCGTGCCTTCGCCAGCGTACCCATCGGAGACGAGCGTGTGCACCGGGTCCGACTGGACCAACCATGTGGTGATCGAAGAATCGAAAGCGCAGATCATTACCGACATCACTGCCGGACAACTTTCTGCCGTAAGCTGGGTAATTCCCACTGGCGACAACTCGGATCACCCCGGCGAACCCGTCGACAACGGGCCATCGTGGGTGTCGGCCATCGTGAATGCCGTTGGCCAGAGCTCGTACTGGGGGGACACGGCGATCATCGTTGCGTGGGACGACTGGGGCGGGTGGTTCGACCATGTACCGCCGACGATTCGCGACTCGTATGAATACGGGCTGCGTGTGCCGATGATCGTGATCTCACCCTACGCGAAGCCGGCTTACATCTCGCACGTGAATCACGATTTTGGCAGCATCTTGAAGTTCGTGGAGACGGTCTTCGATCTCGGGGAGATTGACCCCTCGGTAGGTTATGCCGACTCGCGCTCGGATGATTTGTCGGATTGCTTCAACTTCAGCCAGACGCCGCTGGTGTTCACGCCGATCCCGGCGGCGAAGGACGCGGAGTATTTCCTGAATGACAACTCTCCGCCGACGCCGCCGGACGACGACTAAGACACGGCCGGCTATACGTCCTGGTGCTGCTGAAGGATTTCTTCGGGAGCGGCAACCATGATGCTGCTGCCAGCTGGGGCGGAGCTGCCCTTCAGGGCAAGGTCACTGACGCGAAGCGCCTGTTTCGTCAAAGTCGCCCATAGCAAGCCCAATCCGTACACGATGCCCGCGATGAGGAGCTGAAGCCCCAACTGGCGATAATTATGGGGGACGAACCACCGCTGCATCAGCAAAAGCACGGCCACCAGCGGCACACACAGCAGGAACGGCAAAGCGTAAGATTCACGGACAAACGTGCGCAGGCGAACATCGAGCTTCTTGCACACGTGATGAGGCATAAAAAACAGCATGCTGCAGGTCATTGGAATCGCCGTTCCCAATGCGTCTCCGATAATCCCATAGGGGCGGACAAGAATGATGCTGAGGATCACATTGGCGACACCCTCGCTAATCGTAACGATCGCCCAAGTCCCGTGTTTTGACATGCCGAACAGGATTCGGCTAGATGCTCCTTGTGCCCACAACAAGGTACAGCAAAGAATCATGATGACCAGGACGGGATAACTGGCAGCGACGTACTTTTTTCCCACCCATACCTCGATCACCGACTTCCCGAGGATAAGCAGGATGACGCAGATGGGAAAAATCGTGAAGGCACAGACACGATTACCGACGAGAAATATCTTGCGCAGGCGGCCCATTTCACCACGGGCGTCCGATTGGCTGGACATAGGAAGTAAGACCTGCGAAAGGGCCTTAATGACCATGCCCGCATAATCCACGATGCGGGCACCAACATTGAAATAAGTGATCGCCGACAGAGACATAAACGCGCCAATCACGATTTCATCCGTTTTGAATTTAAGCTGGGTGGCGATCATGATCGTGAACGTAACGCCACTGTAGGTTGCTATGTGGCGAAATGTGGCGCGGTCAACATACTTAAATCCGAAGGGGACAGCGCACAGCCGGAGCGCGAAGAAGCCACGCGAGATGGAGGCCAACATTGGCAAAATGACCGTGATCAGGGCAACGGTGAGCAATCCGTATCCGCGGTGGAGAGCGATTACGATCAGCGCGGCTCGGAGCAAGTTCGAAACAATGTTGGTCCAATTGAGAATGTAAAAGTTCTGCAAGCCTTCGAGAAGCCCGCTGAACACACCGAGTGGAAACCCGATCGCTACGGCTGCGCCCACCATCAACAGCAGCCAACGGGCGGTCGAGAGGAACTCGTGTGGAATATGGAATATCCGATCGACTTGAGAAGCCATCACGAGCGTCACCAGCATGCTCACCGCACCAATGCAGCTGTAGGTGAAAAGGCTGGTGTTGATCAGTCTGGCTAACGCTTCCCGGTCTCCAGTGGCGGCAAACTTCGAGACATAACGAATGATGGAAGTCCCGATGCCGAGATCGAACAGACCGTAGTACCCGGTGATGGACAAGATGAGCACCCAGATGCCGAACGCCGCGTCTCCGAGCCGATGCAATATAAAGGGGGAAAGAAGGAGACCGAGCACCACGTTGATTCCAAGAGAGAACCAACTGGAGCTGACATTCTTGATGATCTGCTGTAGTTCGATTTTACGCATTCAGAGGGACAGTCGTTCTTGCAAATTGATTTTGGAGCCACTCATGGCAACTAAGGTGGCTGACCCGTCCTAACCGCACTCCGGTATCGCGTTGCTATGGGATTGCTGCGAGAATCGTTGCCCGTCAATCATCGCGGAGTGCTGCTGAGAATTCCCAGAGACTCGTAGTCGCGTGCTTCCGAAGGAGCTTGCGAACTCAATTCATAGCCTAGATGCCGCATCAGCGGCCCCCAGGCGGCCTCAATCTTTCCGACCATGGCGGCGGGCAAATCGGAGCGCCATCCGCCAGAACCGGCAGCGCGAACGAACGAAATATCTTTTCGTGAGCCTTTGGTGAGTGAACACTGGTCGGTTTGCGCTTGTTCGAGTTTCCGCATTCGGCCGGCTGAGCTTCGCTCTACGGCTTGGGCAATCTGCTCCGGACCCGCCGCGGTGCCCAAGAACTTCACGATCTCGCCCAGTTCGTGCGCGGTATCGGCAATCATGTCTTCATAGCGCAGCAGGAGGAAGCGGGACTCGTCCTGGCGTGTGGCTAGCCAAGTGACGACGTTTTGTCCCCACGACCCGTGCGGACAGGTCTCGCCTGCCAGGAAGCGCGCGACGAAGTCCTCAATCGGCGAATCGTCGTCGATTCTCCTAAGCTTGCGGTGATAGTGGTATTGCGAAACGACGACGTCGCGCGGGTCGCGAACGATATAGATCACGCGCGGATAACGCGGGTCGAAGCATTCGTGGCTCTTAATGATGCGCGGCCTCGGCATCTCGTCGAAATCTTTTTTGGTGGTGCCCGATGGATCGGGAATCAAGCGACGGATGTTGGTGAAGGTGGCAGGCTGCTCCGGGTGGATCAGGTTGGCAAGAAGAAACCGGGTCCAGGTGTTGCCGGATTTGGGAAATGAAACCAGAAAAATGTCATCCGGAAGAATGAGCAGGCTGCGGCCCGGGTGATGCAGCCTGAGTCCCCGTTTTATTCCGGCAATCAAATGTTTCAGCATTTTCCAGTACCTGCCTATCCTCTTTCCATCCCGGCATGAACAAGGCTGGCTTGGACCAGGCTGGCCGCGGGATTCAACCACTTGAAAGCTATAGCTTTGACTCCGAGCATTTCCGAAATCGGACTCTTACTCGATGGCGCCAACCTCCGAAAAATCCTGGGAGGAGTACTAAATTGTACCATCTCGCTCTTGCCCCTTTTTGCGCTCTGGAACTGCAGTCTACCAATCGAATTCCGCCGTTTTCTTCCCATCGCTTCATTCGGTTCCGCAGCGAGCACACCAGGCTCTCAGCGAAGAACCTTGCAATTTCTTCGCCTTAGCCCTGCGGTCCCGCCATGTGTTCCTTGCACAAAACACACACCTTGGCGCAATGAGGCGTCCGATTCGGCTTGCGTGTGCAACTCCTTGCAGCTCCCGGAGGTAGGTGGGTGGACTGTTCGTCGTCAGAACCTCTGCGACCAGCTTGGCCCGCGGGCCAAGCCACACTTTCGGATTCCGTTCGCCTATGAGTTCAGGCAGTTGCAGCGCGGGCTTTTGTGGAGAGCTCGCATTAGACACGACTGATCTGCACACTTTGCATAACTGCTATAGTCTACGGGGGATGCGCATCCCGGAAATCGCAGACAAGTCGCACAAACTGCGTGACTATTCCTCTTGATTCCGGGGGCGCTGCAAAACGATGGCATTCGAATTTGTGCCGCTACAGGCATCAGAACAACAAGACCTTATCCAGTTCCTGGTGAAGTCGTTCCGGGCAGACCCCACCCTCAACTCCTTTCGTCCGGACGTCATCCATTGGAAATACTTCGCGGATCATCCCGAGTCGACGAGTCCCCGCAGTTTTGCGGTCAAACAAGGGAGCCAGATCGTAGCTCACGGGGGAGTGTGGCCGGTTCGCTTGGTATGGCCCAAGACCGGCGTCAAAGCCATACACCTGATCGACTGGGTGGCCAGCCGGTCAGCCCTCGGGGCCGGTGTGTACCTGCTGAGAGAAGTGGCCGGCCTTACCGATGTGCTCTTGGCCATCGGAGGCTCGGACGATACGCGGAACCTTCTCCCAAAACTAGGCTACAAACGCTGCGGCGAACTGCGGCGGTATGCCCGCGTGGTTCGGCCCTGGTTACAGTTTCGGACCACGCCAGAGAAGAATTGGAAGACGCCTATAAAGTTCCTAAGAAATTTAGCCCAGGCCCTGACGGGAATTCCGTCGGCTCCGAAGGGATGGCAGGCATCAAAGGTCACGAGCTTCACGGGATCAGTTGACGATAGCGCCATCGGGCAGACCACAAGTTCCACGTCTCCGCTGAGAACGGCTGCTGGTTTGAATTATCTGCTGGGCTGCCCAGCTGCCGGTTTTTCCGGGTTTCTGGTCAGCCAGGCGCAGCAATTGCGGGGCTACTTTCTGCTCACTCGGATTGGCAGGCAAGTGAGGATCGTCGACATCCGAATGGATACCGAAGATCGAGAGTTCTGGCAGGCAATTTGTGCTCTTGCCGCCCGCACGGCCGCTGAAGATCCGGAGATTTGCGAGATCGTAGCTGCGTCTTCCATCGAAGGGACTGGGGAAGCTTGGTTGCAGGCGGGGTTTGTGCACCGCGGAACTGACCCCATCTTCTGCTATGATCCGCGGCATCTAGTGAGCTCCGGACCTCCCTTGGACTTGAATCTGGCAGATTGCGACTTGTGCATCCTGAGCGATCCCTTCTCTCCGTATCTTTCTTGATTGTGCGACATCGAGATGGAACAATCTCAGGCAGAGTTGATTCAGACTATGCGCCGGGAAAGTCTGCGCTTTTGAATCAGGTCGGTGGCACTCACTCCCGGATCCGCTCAACCAGCGTAGCGAACTTGCTGGTGGCGCCGGGCGCGATCGACAATCCAAACAGTAGGAGGCTTAGTCTCGATCTTCGGAAATACGAATTCGCTTCCGAAAGCAGTTTCTTGGCCTCATCCAAGCGCCCCTCTCGCAGGTGGAGCTTGCCTTCTTCGAGGAGGTATAGCGCGTGAATTTCATTCGCCCGTTTTTGGACCACCTCATGATCGCTGGGGGTCAGGGGAAGAGTCTGATCGGCTTTCTCGAGGATCTTCCAATAGGCCTCAGCCATTTTCGCACGCGATACGCCCAGGGAACCGGGGCGTTTCCAGTTCAGCCGCGCTTGCACTCTACGGGTGTAACCGATTTTGGCGCCATGAAATGCCGCACGGAGCCACATGTCATAATCATCGCATCGTGTAAGGCTTTCATCGAATAGCCCGGCTCTCTCGAGCGCGCTCTTACGGGCCACGACGGTCGAAACCGGAATTTGACAGCGTTCCACCGCCAGAGCAAGGAAAGTCGCCTCGCCCTGAGAAGGACATCGGCTCATAAACTCGTGGGTGCGCGTCGGATCGCCCACTGAGAGGCAGTTGCTATACACCAAGTCTAGCGCCGGATTCTCTGCGAACAACTGCATCTGGGAAGTCAGGTGGTCGGGGAGCCAAATGTCGTCGCTGTCGAGAAACGCGAGGAACTCTCCGCGGGCCTTTCCGATGGCCGTATTCCTTGCTCCGCTGGCGCGCTTGTTCTCCTGTTTGATGTAGACAATCCGGCTCATGTACGGCGCCAGGACTCTCTCCAGTTCTGTCGTGTCGGGAGAGCCGTCATTCACCACAATGATCTCGAAGTCCGAAAAGGTCTGCTGCAGGGCAGAGTCCAGCGAACCCGCGATTAAATGCGCGGTATTGTACGCCGGCATGATCACGCTGACCTGAGGTTTGGCTCTGACGACACTCGATTCCATGGCACCCTAAATCGCGAACTGTGAAAAACCGTTTCCTTTTTCCCCGACCGGTCGCTCGCTATTCTGCAACCGACGCTAATGGACTTTTCGTACAGGGTTCAGTCCTGACAGCCGAGCTTACGAGAAGCTGGCGCGCTCAATCTTCACAAGTTCCTGGCTAAAATTTCGCTTCGAAGTTCGCTGCTCAATGGATAGCCCAGAAGCTGCATTACCGGTCCCCAGGCCTCCTCGATTTCCAGTACCGATGCCGAGGGCAGCCCTTCCTTCCATTGGCCAGACGTCGCCGACCTAACAAAAGGAATATCCTTCCGGCTCGTCCTAGTGGTCACCCAGGTGTTGCTCTGCTGATCCTCGAGCTTGCGCATATTGTCGGCGGTGCTGAGCTCGATGGCTCTGGCGATCCTTTCCCGAGAAGCATAGAGACCCAGAAACTCCGAGATTCTGGTCATCTCCCGCTGCGTGTCTTCCAGAAGATCTTCGTATCGAACCAGCAGAAATTCCCGGTCATGGCCGCGAGCACCCAGCCAGCTCATGGTGTTTTCACCCCACGAGCCGATCGTCCCCAGGAATTCGTTCTTTAGGCGGCTGATCTGGAAAACGTTCTTTGAGTTCACCAGCCAGCTCCCCGCATGTCCTCCCCAATCCCCAAAGTACTCATCGGTCTTCATAAACCGTGTGGTCACGTAGGTCGCCACGGGAAAGTCATCGGGGATATTTTTTCCCTTCCTGTCGTAATGATAGGCGGACAGAGCCACGTCCCTGGGATCGCGGGCAATGTAGATCACGCGCCGATAGCGAGGGTCAAAACACTCGTGACTCTTGATAATCCGCGGGCGAGGCAATTTTTTGAGCGCCTTCCTCGACTTGGCGTAAATGTCAGGAACTTTGCGCTCTACGTTGGCAAACGTGATGGCTTCATCAGGATTCATCAGGTTGCCCAGAAGAAATCGAGTCCAGGTGTTACCAGACTTGGGATAAGAAACCAGGAAGATGTCGTCAGGGCGAACGTGAAAGGCCCGGCCAGCAACGTCTCTATCGAGCACATAATTCACTGCGTACAGGATCTTATTGATCGTTTCACCCATGCATGTTCACCAGTTCGCTCCTGTCCCGGCAGCCCCATCACCCCTTAAGCATAAAGGCGGGTCCGCAAATTGACCAGTCAAGGTGGTGATCGACCGGGCGGTCAGCGGGTCAAAGCTCCGTTTACGTTCGCCAGTTTGAGTTCGTACCCCACTGAGCGCATTACGTCTCCCCACGCCGACTCAATCTGAGCGACACAGCGCTCGGGCAAGTTGGATTTCCAGCCGCCTGCTTCCGCCTTGCGAACGAACGCCTTATCCTGCCGAGTGTTCTTAGTCATACTCCATTGGCGCCACTGTTCTTTTTCGAGCTTGCGCATGCGGTCCGCAGTGCTCAGTGCCACCGCACGGGCAATCCGCTCTGGGTTGGTATCGAGGCCAAGAAAGGAGGCGATCTTCGTAGTTTCCTTCTGCGTATTGGCAAGCATTTCCTCGTAGCGCAACAGCAGGAAGTTCTCCTGGCCGCCGCGCGTGGCCATCCAACTCACGACGTGATCTCGCCAGGAGCCCATCTTGGGCTCGATCTCGGATTCCATGAAACGCGGGACGAATGCCTCCAGACTAAGATCCTCGGAAATGACTCGACGCTTAAGCTGATATTCGTAGTACGAGATCAAGACGTCACGGGGATCCCGCACGATATAGACGACTTTCTTGTACCGAGGATCAAAGCATTCGTGGCTTTTGATCACGCGCGGTCGCGGGAAAGCGCGCAGTTTCCGGTCGGTGACAAAGTAAATCTCAGGGATGCGCGATTCCAGTTGAGCAAAATTCACCGGATCATCCGGATTCATCAGGTTGCAGACCAGGAAGCGGGCCCAAGTGTTTCCAGATCTGGGGAAGGAAACCAGGAACGTGTCGTCGGGATAGACCGTTAGACCTCTTGCCGCCTGTTGTCGCAAAGTGACCACCCGGACGTAGGACGCCAGCCGTTCTTTCAGCTTCGACATCGATTCCAGTTCCCTCACCACTCAAGAGGCTTTCCACCCAGACCATAGCATCTCAGCTTTCGGCAATGCAAGTTACTGTACTCGTCCAGGGCGCTCGCATTCGTTGCAGGCCGGGATGACAATGCTCTACGTGATGTCTTTCAATCGGGATATCCGCCGCGATGCGCTGCGAAGCCTCCGCCGTGAGGGACTCTCGCTTGGTATCGCTCAGCGAGCGGTCATCTGAGAAAACTTTGGCAGTGGTTACCCTGTTACCTAGTTTGCCGAGCCGCAGTTTCTCGCTACTGTGATCTTCTCTGCGCGCTCAGCGAAGCACTTTGGCTCCGGCGTGTTACCATCTGGTTATCATGTCGGTGAGAACCGCGTTCAGTCAAACCCACGGGGGATGTGGTTAGGAGAAGCTGACATCGTGTCCTTACTTTCTGGTCGTCCTGGCTTGGCGCACACCCTCATCTTTTATTCCCTCCTTGGCACGGTGGTCGTTCTTGCCCCTAGTATCTGGAACGCTGATGTCTAGTTCGGCCTCCAATTCGACCCCCGCTGAGCACCAGCCGTCAACCCTGCGGGCCAAGGTTGATGGGTTGATCGCTCAAGGAGCTTTCGATCTTGCAGCGCGACAGCTGGCCGAACTCTGGCGGCGTGATTCCGCGCCGGGCACGGCAAGCTTCGTGACTTCGCGGCTCGACGAGTTGCGCGACAAACTCGCGCTCACAAAATTCAAGCTCGCGATTCTGCGTTCGTTCACCGTCGAGCCCATCGTGCCGCTGCTGCGCTCGGAAGCATTCGCGTATGGTATCGATCTCGAAGTCCATGTCGGCGATTTCAACACCTACGTGCAGGATCTGCTCGACAGCCAGAGTTCGCTTTATCGCTTCGCGCCTAACGCGGTCGTGCTGGCGGTGCGTGCCGACCAGGCCGCACCCGAGCTTTGGCGTGACTTCGCCGATCTGGCGCCGGAAGTGGCGCAGCAAGCCGCCGAGCGCGTGGTTCGCGGCTATGAGCAGTGGATCGGCGCGTTTCGGAAACACAGCCAGGCGGCGCTGATCGTTCATTCCCTGGAGCGTCCGCCATCTCCAAGTCTCGGCGTTCTCGACAGCCAATCCGAAACGGGCCAGTCCGGGCTCCTCCGGCAGATCAATCGTGAACTGCGCGGCATCGCTGAAGGATTCCACGGAGTGTATGGGCTCGACTACGACGCGCTGGTGGCGCGCCATGGCAGCGAGCATTGGCACGACCAGCGCAAGTGGCTGACGGCGCGGCTTCCCATCGCGGCGGGCTATCTTCTTCAAATGGCGCGCGAGTGGATGCGTTTTATCGTCCCGCTCAGCGGACGCACCGCCAAAGTTCTGGCCGTCGACCTCGACAACACGCTGTGGGGCGGCGTGATTGGCGAAGACGGAATGGGCGGCATTAAAGTTGGTCCCGAATATCCGGGCGCGGCGTATCAGGCCTTGCAGCGAGCCTTGCTCGATCTGTCGCGCAAGGGAATTTTGCTCGCTGTGTGCAGCAAGAACAATCTCGACGACGCCATGGAAGCGCTGGAGAAACATCCCGGAATGCTGCTGCGCGCGAAACACTTCGCGGCGCTGCGTATTAACTGGAACGACAAGGCACAGAATCTCCGCGAGATCGCGCAGGAACTGAATGTCGGCATCGATGCGCTCGCCTTCCTCGACGACAGTCCTTTCGAGCGCGAGCAGGTTCGTGCCGCACTTCCGGAGGTTACCGTCATTGATCTATCGCACCATGATCTAGCACACAATGATCTGCCGCATCATGATCGGCCGCTGAATCCCCTCGAGTACGCTTCTGCCGTCAGGGACTGTGCGGCATTCGAGCGGCTGACTCTTTCGTCCGAAGACCAGCAGCGCACCGAAATGTATGTGGCCCAGAAGCGGCTCGCCGAAGCCGAGCAGAGCTTTCAATCGAAGGAGGATTTCTTCCGTTTCCTCGAGCAGGAAGCCGAACTGGAACCAGTGTCGGACCCGACGCTGGCGCGGGTTGCGCAACTGACGCAGAAAACCAACCAGTTCAACCTGACCACCCGGCGCTACACCGAGCCCCAGATCGCAGAGCTGGCGAAACAGCCGGGGTGGCACATATTTTCGATCCGTGTGCGCGATCGCTTCGGCGACCACGGCCTGGTCGGCGTGGCAATCGCGCACGACATAGGGGAACAGTGCGAAGTCGATACCTTCCTGCTGAGCTGCCGCGTCATCGGAAGAACGGTCGAGACCGCACTGCTCGCCCATCTTGCCGAAAGCGCAGCCCAGCGCGGATGCAAGCGACTGGAAGGCTGGTTTCTCCCGACAAAGAAGAATGCTCCGGCGCGCGATTTTTATGAACAGCATGGTTTCGAGTTGCAGGCAACCAGCTGCGAGGGTTCTCTGTGGACGCTCGACCTGAAGAGTTCCACCCTACGCTGTCCCTCTTGGATTAAGCTGAAGGTGATGGCGGAAAGTAAACCGGGAGGAAAGAACTGACAGCCACTGTGTTGGAGCAGGTGCGAAACCTCGCCAGCGATATTTTCGGAATTCCGGCGGCCAAGATCACGGCGGAGTCTTCGCCGGAAACGATCGAGAGTTGGGATTCCGTCCAACATTTGAATCTGGTTCTAGCACTCGAAGAGAAGTTCGGCGTGCAACTCGAGCCCGAAGATATCGAGCAGATGAAGAACATCGGCGCCGTCGCAACGTTGGTCGAAAAGTACCAGTCGGCGACCCGCTAATACATTTGGCTCGTCATCCAGTCCTATCGTCCGTCTCGGTCACCGCGGTCCGGGCGGCAGCTGTCAACTGATCCCTCCCAGGAACGCGTACTCCAGCCGCCAAATCCACAGATCAAAGTCCTTGCCGGCAGGAATGCGCTTAAGGCTGAGTGGCTGGTCTCCCGGCAGCACCGGACCGGGTGTGGTCAACACCGCGGATCTGAATCCTGCTTCACGTGTGATTGCGAATGTTTGCGGGCTCCACTGAGGATTGAGTGCCGGGTGCGGGTAAGAGAAATGCTGGATGGGTTCGCTCAGCTTCTCTTCAAGTCGCTCCTTAGAACCCCGAATTTCCGACCGCGCCTCCCCCTCGGTAACGTGGGCCAGATTGGGATGCGAAAGTGTATGAGCTCCGATGGTATGGCCGGCTTTTTTCAAGGCCCGCACCTGGTCCCAGTTCATCATCAATCTACTACGCGCATCAAGTGGTTCAATTTGGAGCGATTCTTCAATCTGGTCTATCAGTTGTTCCTGTGCGATGCCGGATCGCGCAGCACCCAAGTCCCAGGCAATACTCAACGCCGCCTGCTTGCCGTCAGCACTGGCGATCTCAAGGGTTTGACCGTTCTCCGGGTGTTTCCATGCGCTCACGGTCGTGGTGCAGAAGGCAAAATTGAGCCGGACGTACCACGGAGGCGTTCCCGTTTCCACCGCGTTCACCATGATGTAGAAAGTCGCAGGAATACCATATCGACTCAGAATCGGCAGCGCTACATCGTGGTTATCGGCGAAGCCATCGTCAAACGTCACGGCCACCGACCAAGGGGGAAGCCGCCGACCATCGGCGGCAAATTCTATAACCTGCTCGATGCTGACAGGATTGAAGCGTCGCGACAAGGCGCTCATCTGCGATTCGAAATTGGCCCGGGAGTGCGAGATGCGGATGGTATTTGCGGTCTGCTCTGGCTCTTCGACCACCGAGTGGTACATCAGGACTACGGCGCGCGGTCTGGCAAACAAAGCCGCAGCTCTTAGAACCCTGCCCTGCACCGCCGCATTCTTCACCCACACCTTGGGTTTGAACTGAGGCAAACCGGCTCCCGCGCTGGACTGTCCTGTGACCAGCGTGCTTTTGCTGTGAAATAATAGCGTATCGTGACAGCTGCTGACCAGCATTTGAGAAGGGCAGCAAGGGAAACTCTAGACGTTCAATCACCTGCGCGGGGCAGGAACTGTCTTAGGAACCATGCTAGGAACTGTGCTACGAACTATGAAAGACCAGTTCCTTCTCCCCAGCGACGATGTTATTGACGGCTTCCACACCCATTAACACGGAATGGTCCATGTTTCCGATTTCATACCGCCAAGCGCCAAAACGCCCGCGAGAATAAATTCCCTGTTCGAGCAAAGCGGGCTGAAGCACATCGAGTGCCTGGTCGCGGCCGAGCGTCGGGATCGGATACGAGTAACCGACGATCCGCTGATAGCGGGAAACGACGCGGCCTCGGTCCGACTCTTCCAGCATGTCGGCCCGGATCAGCTCGGTTGTCACCTGATCAAGCACTTTCTGCGGGTCGGGCGATTCCCCCACCCGGAATGACATCTCGCACATCAGCGAACTGTAGTGCTCGGTGTCTCCGTTCGGAACGTTAAACGGAGAGTAATGAGAGAAATACGTGGCACGATAGCAGGGCATCTGCGGATCGGTAAAGTAGATCCAGCACCTTCCGGTCTCGATCTTCTTCTTCAAGCCGAGGCCAACCACCAGAAGGTTGTTGTGCTCAAGACCCTGGGCAGCGTCGAGAAGCCGGTTGTCGGCCGGCTTGAGCATCTGCGTGACGAGGTCCAGGGGTGCGGTCGAGATCAGCACGTCGTAGGTGTCACCGGTGCCGTCCGCGAAAGAAATCCGGCGGCGTGCCACGTCGACTTCCGCAAGCTGTTTCCCAGTCTGTATTTTGTCTGTGAAGTAGGCGGCGATGCGGCGGTAAATCTCGCCCGTTCCGCCGTGGAGCGGAAACTTGAATTTGCTATTAGGCCCCCATCCTACATCGTCACGCTCGTAAAGAACGTTTTCCAGGAGCCGCTTGAAATCCACTACCGCGACGCGGTCGGCGATCCAGTGTTTGGACATCTGTTCGAGCGGCGTGGTCCAGACCTTTGAGTTGTAGGGGAACATGAAGGCTTCCGCGATGCCCTCGCCGAACGTGCCGAGAATCCAGTCGCGAAAGTTCCCTGCTTCGCGGCCGCCTCCATTAGCCGCGGCTTTGGCCGCTCCCCACAAGCAACTGACTTGAACCTCTTTCGGCAGGTACCGCAGATTGCTCTGAAACGGATAAGGGACCCACGATTCGCCCTTTACAATCCAGCTCTCGCGAATGCGCTCGTGGACCTCTTTGCCGAGGACCTTGTCAATCAGATTGTCGAAGTAGGGATAGTGCGAAAAAATGACGTGGCCACCCTCATCCCACACAAATCCGTGTTTATCAACGTGGGAAGTAGCGTGACCACCAACGTCGCCGGATTTCTCGTAAAGCACCCAGTTGTCGTAGCCCAGTTCGTGGAGACGGTAGGCCGCGCCCAGTCCGGTCGGTCCTGCTCCGATAATGACAATTTTCTTGCTCGCCATAGATTTAGTCGTGGTTTAGTCGTGGGATTGGTTATCTTCCAAACTGGATTCAACCAATTGAAAGATATAGCTTTGATTCCATGGAAACCAGCATCTCCAAATCGGACATCGCGACGGTGTGCCAAATTTCCGAGAAATCGTCGGGGGAATACTGAATTGTAACATCTCGCTTTTGCCCCTTTTGCGTTCCGGAAGTAACCCGGGCGTCCACCAATCGAATTCCATTTAGTTGTTCTGGCGGGGCATGCTGAAACGGAACCGGATGGCGCTAAAGTCAAGTACTTAGCGTTGGAGGCGGGTGATTTCGGAGGCTTTCTTGCTGCCTCGGATCGGGCAGGTTTCCTTCCCTCGAGAGAGGTGGAATATCGCAAGTTTTTTCACTTCGGTCGAAGCGCGCCAACCCCGGTAAGCCAGCCATTCGTATCACATTATGTTTTCAATGATTTACAGTCGGAGTTGCGACGCTATACGGAAGCGGAATTGCTCGTTTATTAAGCTACCCTGATTTCGCAGAACTTGTTATACAACATTAGAGTGTGTCTGCCTATTGGACCGTCCCCTCGCAGCCCCAGCGGGTCCAGGGTAAGAAAGGGACCTTGGGATGGACTCCAGCAATATTGACACCAAGCACAAATTAGAAGTGAACATTGGGAGGATTAAGGACTTGACCACTTCGACCAGCCATCTGATTGCCCCACATGGGGGAGAACTTGTTCAGCTGCAAGTGCCGGCCGCGCGCGCCGCAGAGTTAAAAGCGCATTCGAAGGATTGGCCTTCATGGGATCTGACCGCCCGGCAGCTTTGTGATCTTGAACTGCTGATGAGCGGCGGCTTCTCGCCGCTGCGCGGGTTCATGAACCGCGCCGATTACGAGGGCGTCTGCCACAACATGCGGCTCGCGAACGGAACCCTGTGGCCCATGCCGATCACGCTCGACGTGACCGAGGAATTCGCCAAAAAACTGACGCCGGGCAGCAGCAAGATCGCGCTGCGCGATCCCGAAGGCGTGATGCTCGCCGTGCTCCACGTTGAAGATGTGTGGCAGCCGGACCGCAAAGCCGAAGCCCAATCCGTTTTCAATTCCACCAGCGCCGCGCATCCGGGCGCCGACTACGCCATCAACAAATCGAATCCCTGGTACGTGGGCGGAAAAATAGAGGAGTTCCAGCCTCCGTCCCATTACGATTTTCGCTCGCTGCGCCTGACTCCCGCCGACCTGCGCGCCGAATTCGGACGCCTGGGCTGGACCACCGTCGTGGCCTTCCAGACGCGCAATCCCATGCATCGCGCTCACGTCGAACTGACCATGCGCGCCGCCAAGCAAGTCGAAGCGAATCTGCTGATCCATCCCTCGGTCGGTATGACTAAGCCGGGCGACGTGGATTATTTCGTCCGCACCCGCTGCTACCAGTTGCTGCTCTCGAAGTACCCGAAGGGCACGGTGGAGCTCGCGATGCTGCCGCTCGCTATGCGATTGGGCGGACCGCGGGAAGCGATCTGGCACGGCCTGATAAGAAAAAACCACGGGTGCACTCACTTCATCGTTGGCCGCGATCATGCCGGTCCCGGAAAAGATACCGACGGCAAGCCCTTCTACGGTCCTTATGACGCCCAGGAACTGTTCAAGAAGCATGAGGCGGAAATGGGCGTAATCATGGTTCCGTTCCAGATGATGGTGTATCTGCAAAACGAAGACCGTTACGTTCCGTCCGATGAAGTACCGCCAGGAGCCAAGGTGCTCGACGTCTCGGGCACGGAGCTGCGCCAGCGCCTCAACGAAGGCCGCGACATCCCGGCGTGGTTCACGTATCCCGAAGTCGTGCAGGAATTGCGCCGGAGCTATCCACCAAGGCATAAACAGGGCCTCACGATTTTCTTCACCGGGCTTTCGGGATCGGGCAAATCGACCATCGCCAATGCGCTGATCACCAAGTTCCTCGAGATGGGCGGACGTCCGGTCACCCTGCTCGATGGCGATCTGGTGCGCAAGAACCTGTCGAGCGAACTCGGGTTCTCCAAGGAGCATCGCGACATCAACATCCGTCGTATTGGCTATGTCGCTTCCGAAATCACCAAGAACGGTGGCATCGCCATTTGCGCTCCGATTGCTCCCTATGAGGCGACTCGCAAAGCGGTGCGGCAGATGATTGAACCGTTCGGCGGGTTTGTCCTGGTGCACGCATCCACTTCGATCGAAGTGTGCGAACAGCGCGACCGCAAAGGCCTGTACGCCAAGGCTCGCGCCGGCATCGTTAAGGAATTCACCGGCATCTCGGATCCGTACGAGGCGCCAACTGATGCCGAAGTCGTGATTGACACGGCCAAGCTGAGCCCCGAGGAAGCGGCGCAGACCATCCTTTTACACCTCGAGCGCGAAGGCTTCGTCGGCGCCAACGGCGGCAGCTAGGACGGCAGTTCTCAGTTCTCAGTTCTCAGTGTCTCGACGCGGTTTTGCTTTATGGAGAACCGAGCACTGGGACTGGGAACTATGAAGCGGCCAGCGATGTCAATAAAGTCGATTAGCGCCATGGACTTTATGCCATAATATCCGCTGAAAACGGGCTCTCAGTGCCGGTTCTCAGTTTTCTCAATTCCTTAACCTGGTTTTGCTTTACTTAGAACTGACAACTGAGAACTGAGAACGATTCGAAAGTCAGCATGGAATTCTCGCTGCTAAAAGTGGTGACCGGGTTCATCGTTGGAACGCTGATCGGACTCACGGGGGTGGGCGGCGGCGTATTGCTGCTGCCCATGCTGATCTTCGGCCTGCACGTGCCCGCCATCGTTGCCGTCGGCAGCGATGCATTGTGCAACTTCTTCACAAAGATTCCCGCCAGCTTCATGCACTTTCGCAAGGGCTCGGTGCGCATGAAAATCGTTCTGGCGTTGGCGGTCGGCAGTATTCCCGGCTCCTTCCTCGGTGTGTCTCTTCTCGTGCACCTGCGCCATGTCCATGGCGCCGGCGTCAACGATTTCATCAAGTCCGCCGTGGGATTGCTGCTGGTCGTGGTCCCCGCACTGCTTCTGTTTCAAAGACGGATCGAAGACCATCTCATTGGGCGCCAACCCACCATGCAGTCCTTTGCCGGCATGAGTGCCATCGGACTGGTCGGCGGATTTCTGGTCGGCATCACTTCGGTTGGGTCGGGCAGCATTATTATGATGTTGCTTCTATTGTTTTATTCGTTCCCTCCCAAGATCATGGTCGGAACTGACATTGCCCACGCCGTGATTCTGACTGGCGTCACCGGTTTGCTGCACTTCCGTGCGGGTAACGTCGACGGGCATTTAGTCGGAGCCATACTGATCGGCTCGATCCCCGGCGGCATCCTTGGCTCGTATCTGAGCACGCGCGTCCCCGTGCTCTGGCTGCGAAGAATTCTGTGCACGGTTTTGCTGATGACGGGAGCCAGAATGTTGTGGGCGTGAAAGGCAGTAGCCAGTTGCCAGTACCCAGTCCCTAGTGAGCGCCGGTCAGAGAACTTGGGCTGGATGCTGGGTACTAGGTACTGGGTACTCGGTACTGGTATTTCTTACGGAGAAATAGTGACTTCATCTTCATCCCAAGAAACTCTCGAACGCATACACATCGCCTTGGAGGCGGCGCGGGCCGTGCTCAACCGCTTCACTCCCGGCGCCATTGCAACCGAATACAAGGTTGGACACGATCCCGTCACCGAGGCCGACCGCGCCGTCGACGACATTCTGCGCAAGACTCTTCTCCGCGCCGGCGAAGGCTGGCTCTCGGAAGAGACTGTCGACGACTTCACTCGCCTCGACAAACAGCGGGTCTGGGTCGTCGATCCGCTCGACGGCACGCGCGAGTTCGTCGAAGGCATCCCTGAGTTCTGCGTTTCGATCGCCATGGTTGAGAATGGCATTCCCGTCGCTGGCGGAATCTGCAATCCCGCAACAGACGAACTCATCCTCGGCTCGCGCGAAACCGGCGTGACCTACAACGGCCAGCCCGCACAGCCGAGCCAGCGCAGGGATCTTTACGGCGCGCTCGTGCTCGCCAGCCGCAGCGAAGTGAAGCGCGGCGAGTGGAAGCAGTTCGAGTCCGCCGAGTTCAACATTCGTCCCATGGGATCGGTCGCCTACAAACTCGGATTGGTCGCCGCCGGCCGCGCCGATCTTACTTTTACGCTGGTTCCAAAAAATGAGTGGGACGTTGCCGCTGGGGCGGCGCTGGTCGAAAGCGCCGGAGGCTGGGTGTTGAAGCTCGACAATTCTCCGCTGCGCTGCAACCAGAAAAATCCGCTGATCTCCGGTCTGCTGGCGGGTGGCCCGTTTCTACGCGATCCGTTGCTCCTCATGCTCGACCGGCACTCTCAGACGGTCAGCGCCGACAAACAATCCTAAACTTAGAAGCAACCTGGCTCCTCGCACATTGTGTTCCTTCGGAGACCGCGCCTACGATCACCTACGCGCGGCTTTGCTGCGGGAACCCCGCCAGTAACCTGCAGTTGGTTATTCTAGTTTTCCTGCTCTCAGCCTTATTTTTCCAATCCGCGTCGCCATCACCAGATCGGGCTCTCCGCTGAGACCGCCTGTCCCGCGCCTGTTTTCATCTACTTCGCGCCAAACACACTGGCGGACACCAGCGCGATGCGAATCTGTACATGCCGCGTGCACAAGCACTAACGCGTCCGCGATGCCCTTCCGGTATCTAGAAACCCTGGCCCCCTCTCGATAGATTCAGCCTGAGGACAATCGACTAGTCCCCCATTTCTGTAAGGTCGAGGGCTCACAATGTTTAAGGCAGCGCCAATACTTAAAACAGAACATGCTTTTCTAAACGGTCATTATGGTCATTCCAGATTTTCCCGTGCGCTCGCACAGCGCCTGAGCCTTTTGATCCTCCTGCTGGCGGTCGCGCTGATAACCACTCCTTGCGCCACCGTGGCGCAAGTTGCGGGCGCGCAGAACGGAAGTGGCGGCGGGAATGTCAAGGTCAGTGTGTCTCCGACCAGTGCAACTTTGTTCTCGAAACAAAAGCAGCAGTTCACTGCCGCGGTCAGCGGAACTCCCAATACTAGGGTGACATGGTCGGCAACGGCAGGCTCGGTCGATGCCAACGGTCTTTACACTGCTCCGACCGTAAACTCGCAGACCAACGTGGTCGTCACCGCCACCAGCAATGCTGACACCACGAAGTGGGCCACCGCCACGATCGCCGCTAACATGGCGAATAGTGACCAGGCACAGGCATTGCAAATCACAACTGGGACTCTTCCCCAGGGCCAAACAGGCAGCTCTTATAGCGAAACCTTCACCGCGACCGCTGGAACCACACCTTACAGCTGGAGTATTTCCGCAGGCATTTCTCCTCCAGGAATTACGATGGATGCGAAGGGGGATTTTGCCGGCACGCCTACCGTAGTCGGCACATTCAACTTCACAGTCACGGTCACCGATACCACCGGCAAGACTGCAACTGGCAATTTCAGCGCCAGCGTCGTTGCTGGCAGCGGTTACGATGGTCCGGCGCAACTGCCGATCGCGACCGTTCAAAGTGCGATGGCGAACACGCCCGCGCCAGGATCCGTCATCAAAGTCAATGCAGGCGGCGATCTGCAAGCGGCATTGAACAGCGCCCAGTGTGGCAGCACGATCGAACTGCAGGCCGGGGCCACCTTCACGGGAAACTTCGAATTCCCGGCCAAGAATTGCGATAGCAGCCACTGGATCATTGTTCGCACCAGTGCGCCTGATAGCGCTCTGCCCGCCGAGGGACAGCGCCTTACGCCTTGCTATGCGGGAGTGGCTTCTCTGCCGGGACGCCCGCCTTACCCCTGCAGCAATCCGCAAAATGTGTTGGCCAAGCTCATTATTTCAGGCGGGAGCGGCCCGGCGGTGGGCTTCCAGTCCGGAGCGAATCACTACCGTCTGCTCGGATTGGAGCTGACGCGGCCGGCTGGAACTAAGGCAGCACCGACCCTGGTATGGGTGGACCAAGGAGGCACCGCTGCTTACATCGTGCTCGATCGGAGTTGGTTGCACGGGACGGCGCATGATGATACCCGAGATGGTTTCGGCCTCACCGGCATGAATTACGTGGCCATCGTTGACTCCTACTTCAGTGACTTTCACTGCGCCGTTGCGTGTACGGATTCCCACGCGTTGAGAGGAGGTGCCGGAGATCACCAGGATGGTCCTTACAAGATCGAGGACAACTTCCTGGAAGCCGCGGGCGAAGCCATCATGTTCGGCGGCGGCAAGGCGACCAAGACTCCGACCGACATCACCATCCAATTCAATCACTTCTTCAAGCCGTGGCATTGGATGCCAGGGAACACGCCTTTCGTGGGCGGAGATTCGGGGAATGCGTTCGTTGTCAAGAACCACCTGGAACTGAAGAACGCGGTTCGCGTTCTGATCGATTCGAATCTCATGGAAAATGTCTGGGCAGGTTTCACCCAGAAGGGCTTTGGCATCCTCCTGACTCCCAAAAACCAGCACACAAACGAAGGCAACGTCTGTTCGATCTGTGCGGTCACGGACGTGACCATCCGATACACGCGCATCATCCACGCCAGCGGAGGTATTGAGATGGGAACCGGCATCTCCTCCTCCAAAGGTGTTGGAGCCCCGGCGCTGGCTGGTACTCGCTGGAGCATCCACGACGTGGTTGTCGAGGACCTCAGCACCAAGTACATGGGCCCCGGAGATGTGTTCCAGATTGCGAACTCATGGCCCAAGAACCCACTCAACACGGTCACCATCAATCACGTCACCGCTTTCCCGGATTCCACCAGAACCATGATGGTCGTGGGGAGCAAGGTCTATGATCCGTCGATGTATGGACTGGCCTTCACCAACAATCTGATGGTCACCGGCAGGTACCCGATTTGGAACACGGGGGATGGGGACGAAAGTTGCGCCTACCACGACGTGCCGATCACCACCATCGTCAACTGTTTCACTACGTACACATTCGCCAACAACGGCTTGATTACGCCTCCATCATCGTATCCGCCGTCGGCCTGGCCAGCGAACAACATGTTTGCGCAAACCGTCGATGATGTCGGGTTCACCAACTTCAACAACGGCAATGGCGGCAATTACGAGCTTCTGCCGAACAGCCCTTACAAGAACATAGGCACGGACGGCAAGGATCTCGGGGCCGACATTGTTGGGCTCAATCAAGCGCTGGCAAACGTCGAATAACTTCCAGCGTCGGATTTTCACCTTCCCCGATCAAGGTCCGCGGTTCGCCCGCGGACCTTTTCTTCTTTTGCGCCGCGCTCGCTCACTTGCCACAACAACATCGCCTACGGGTGGGATTAATGTCCCTCTTCTTCATGGCGCCAGCGCTGCGAAGGCCTTGCCGGTGAAGGAACGCAATGCTCAGCACTACATCACCATTGGCACTGACACACCGGTCAGGCAACGGGAGAAGAGCCTTAGGAGAACCTAACTCCTAGACTCCGAGTTGACAGCCGGTTTAAGAGCTGTTAACAATAACCAGGGTTCCTGCTTCCGCCTGTGCCTAATTCCCTCCAAACTCAGTCGCACACCGGGGCGGCAATTGTAAGAAAGAAGCTTCCGTCCTTTTCTTTTTGGTTCCTAACGGCTTCGGTTCTTCTCTATTCGGGTGTCCTCGTTGTCGGAACACTCCGACCCTACGTGCACTTGGATATAGTTCTGCTGCTGTTGCAGTATCTTCTGCTTCTCCCGGCTGTTCTCGTGTATCTGCGTCGCCAGCAAAATGACGTTCAAGCCGTTGGCAGCATGCCCGCGGTTAATCTGCGTGTGATTGCCGCCTGCTTTGCGCTGCTCGCCTTTCCTCTGAGCTGGCTTTCTGTCCGCGGCCTGCTGAATCCAGACGAGTCTTGCTATTCATTTCAGGCTCGTATCTATCGAAGTGGGCGCATCATGGCGGACCCGTTGATAGGCGCTACGTCAGACGTGACGAAAACACCGGCCGAGCTTCTCTATACCAACCACGTGCTGCGCCCCAATGGCTGGTTTCCAAAATACCCACCGGGTTGGCCTTTGGTTCTCTCCCTTGGCTACCTGATCTCTGCCCGCTGGGTGCTCACCTCGATTTTCGGCCTGGGGCAATTGTTTGTGATCGCCGCCTGCGGATCACGCTGTTTCTCGAGGGAAGCAGGCGCAGCCGCGGCTCTTTTTGCCGCCCTATCTCCGTTTTATCTGGTCAACTCGATCGGCGTGATGTCGCACGCCTTGTGCGCGCTTCTCGGCGCCACAGCGTGCCTTGCTCTGTTCAGCGGCCTCGCCACCGGAAGCCTCTGGTATTACGCAGGAATGTTCGCTTGCCTCTCGGCAACGCTGCAAGTGCGTCCTTATACAGGATTTGTCTTGGCCCTGATGCTGACGGGGGCCGCTTTATGGCTGAATCGCCAGAACCGGCCGGTCCTAGTGCGCATTTTTCTCATCGGAGTGTTTTTTGGCGCCGCTGCGGTCGCGGGCGTTCTGGTCTACAACCAAATCTACAGCGGCCACTGGTTCGTTTCACCCTACGCCATGTCCCATGGCACCAATATTCCGCCGGAACTTTCCTTCAGACCCATGAAGATTTGGCAAGGCATGCGCAACTATGGATGGATGGCCGTTGAGGGAGGTCTTATTGGCGCTTCTCCTTTTGCTTACCTGTTGGCGGCTTATGCAGTTCTATGCGAGCGGAAGCGCCGCAAGGAAGTTTGGATTCTTGCCTCTCTTTACCTCGCGCTCGTGCTCGCCTACTTGGCGCATGTTGGCAACTATGCCGTCTTTTTCGGAGAGCGCTTTCATTTTGAAGCATTCTTTGCCCTGCTACTGCTGGCCGCCCGCGGATTGCAACTTGTGGTTGAGCGCTGGCGCATACCGCGCTCGGCCCTGGTTTGGACTGTGCTCTTGTTGGTTGTCATGCAGGTCGCCCAACAGGCGGCGGTGGTGGAAACGGTAGCCCGCCTTGGTGAGCCTTATCGCAAGGTTCGCGAGGCGCTCGCTGTCTCAGGCACTTCTGGACTGGTACTCCTTCACGACGCCCCGGGCTTCGTTGCCCAGCACTTCAATCTCAATGACGCCGACTGGCGCCACGCCAACCGCATCTATCTGATCGATGCGGAACCGGATCGTCGTGCGCAGTGGGCCTGCCGGTACGGGGTTTCCAATTGGACTGTTGTCTCCTATGATGCGCAGTCCCATCGCGCGACTTTTGTTGATGGCACAGCCGACTGTGGCCTCGCTCCTCCTGCACCTACGGTCCGACCTTAGGCGGCGGCTTCCGGATGGAATTGAAGGATTTGGCCGCAGCTCAGTTCCGCTGAGGCGGTAGACGATGTTCAATCCAATCTTGCCGCGCTCTTTAACCCGCGGTTACTCAACACCATCAGTGGCGGCTTTAATCGCGTCGAGATCCGCGCCCACGTCCTTGTCATCGGACGCGGCTTTTCGAAGGGTCGATGCAGCCTTGCAGTTGCCTACGTCCTTTTCCGCGCACAGCCGGTAGTCGCCGCCCTTGCCCTGGCGAAAGTCCTGCATATGCACAGCTGCAGCATCCCGAGGATTGGTGTTTCCGTCCGGCCATCCGCCCGCGGATCCCACGAGTGCGTTGTGGGTGAAGTTGAAGCTGGCAAAACAGCTCTTCAGCACGCCCGTCGGTCCCTGACGTCTGGTCTGGAAGGCACAATTCTTGGGGCCACCGCCCGTGGGAGCAATCTCGTTCCTTCCGACACCTACCAGATTGTTGGTAAAGCTGAAGTTAATGATCTTCGGAAGGTCGACGTCCACGCCAAGAATGAACAATACAGTCGGCGGAAAACCGGTAATGTGATCGATGCTCACATCGTGCAGCGTGGGCATGCGCGAGGTAATTTGAAACAAGGCTCCGAAGCCCTCATAAACCTCTCCATCAATGTCATCAAAGACAACGTCGTGAATACTATATCGCGCCCCTCCACTCGAGGCGCCGCCGGCCGAGGAAAGCCCGGTGCCCATCTCCAAGCCACTGGCAGCGTGACTGACGCGGCAAAATCGAATGGTCAAATCCGCGGTTTTGCAAAGCGGACATCGATTACTCTGATTCTTCGGTGTGAGCAGAATGGCGAATCCGAATTGCGTGAATCCCGACCAGGTATTGTCGAGTATGTTGCCTTCGAACAGAACTCTTTGCGCATTCTTAAGTTCGAACAGATTCTTCACAATAAATGGTTTCCCGGACCTCCCGCCCACAAAGCCCTGGCTTCCAGACCTCCAGGTCAGCGGCTTGAAAAGATGATTGCGCCGGATTTCAATATCCGACGGTGAGAGGGTTGCCTCACCGCCGCCAAACATGATGTTCTCGCCCGCAGCCTCAAGAAAATTGTTAACGATCTTGTACGGCCCCATCGGAGAATCGCCCAACCCTCCGACGATCGCCTGAGAGTCGACACAGTTTCCAAAGGCGACACAATGAAAATCCGTGAAGTAAGAGTCCACCACCGCCACGTAAGCACTGGTGCCCAAGGCAATGCCTCGGGTGGTTTCGTCTTGCGCGGTGCCGTGGATCCAATCGCGGTCGAACACCAAGTGATGGTTGGTGCCCTTTCCCTGCATGGATATGACGGCATAAACCAGGTCAGGCGACTCCCGTGTGATTTCCAATCCCAGAAACCGATAGTGATTTGCTCCATCTTCCAGAATTACAGTCGCGGCATTTCTGGCCGTAGAGACCAGCTTGGCCATTACGTTACTCGGCGACGAGCAGGCGTACGCAGGCCTGCCTGGAAGGGATGCGATTCCGGCGTAGCAGGGAGTGATACGGGTCCCTTCGGCCGGCAGAGCGCTGTCCGCCGCGCTGGTTCGCACCACGATCCAGTGCGCATCGTCGCACTCTCTTGCCGGGAACTTGAAATTACCCACGAATCGAGCCCCCGATTGCAGAAGTATTCTGTCTCCACAGTGAACCGCTTCGAGAGCCGACTGCAGTTCCCCACCGTCCTTCACCATGAGCGACTTCCCCGGCGCGGGAGTAGCGGAGAGGCTGCTGTGTACGTAAAGCCGGGGAAGTTCCGCCGGACCGTCGAATCGGGCACCGCCCGCAGACTGGGCAAGCCCAGGCAGAGTCCCACAAACCAGCAGAACCAGGCTCGCGCAAAGGCGCAAAAGCACGATTTTCACAGCTCCTCCGTCCCAACAACAGTCTCGATTTTACACTATGCATTTCCACAGCGAGCGATCGGAGCGCAGGCGGTACTCGAATGAAATAACGCGGGATCGGCGGATGCGTCGAAGCTCACTCCCTTGGTGATGGGGAAGAAAGGCCGGGCCTGACTGCGCCCGTGGAATCCGGGTGCTTTTGGAGGGCAAAGGTTTAAGGATATACTGCACTTCTTGGTTCTCCTCAACCAGCGCCCGGATCTCCCGGCCCCGAACGGCGACTCCTTCCATCAGTTCTACGGTCGCTACTCGCACCGGCTGACGCCTCAGGGTGGACGATGAGCAATATTCAATTCGCGCCCACGCAAAATACGCGGAGCAAAGCGCCAGTGTTTGTCATTGGTTGCGCCCGGTCGGGCACCACCCTGCTGTATCACATGCTCCTGTCTTCGGGGAATTTCGCTGTTTACCGTATCGAGTCGATGATCTTCACCCTGCTCGAACCGCGCTTTCGCCCTCTCAGCAAGCTGCGGAACAGGCGCAGGATGCTCGATGCCTGGTACACCACTCGTCTTTATACGTGTTCCGGCCTCCAGCCCTCGGACATTGAGCCGAGAATCATGGGAGAGTGCCAGAACGGCGGTGATTTTCTCCGCATCATCATGGAGGAGATGTGTCGCAAGCAGGGCGTGGCACGATGGGCAGAGACCACTCCGGAGCACCTGCTGTATCTGCGCCGCATTAAAGAGACAATCCCGAACGCGCTCATCATTCATGTGATCCGTGATGGTCGCGATGTATCCCTGTCGTTGGAGAAACTTTCCTGGGTCCGGCGGTTCCCGTGGGATCGAAGACGGCCGGCTATGGCGGCGGCGATTTATTGGGAATGGATGGTGAATCGGGGCCGAGAGGCTGGCCGCACGCTGGCCGGGGACTATATGGAAGTCCACTTCGAAGATCTGGTTCACAAGCCCGCCGAGGTTCTCAAAAGTTTGGAGCCTTTCATTGAGCACGATCTAGACTATGAGCGAATAACCCAGGTGGCAATTGGTTCGGTGAGCGCACCCAATACCGCATTCAAAGACGACCAGCGCAGCCCCGTCGGCCGATGGAAAACCGCCTTTTCTCAAGAGGAGGTGGCGACCCTGGAAGGCCTGGTGGGGGGCACGCTGCAACAACTGGGGTATGAGCTCAGCACGAAAGCGTCGAGCCGTTTTGACCTGACGAGCATGCGCGCCGCCTACCGGATGTACTTCGATAGCAAGCAATACTTGAAAACCAGGACGCCTGCGGGGAGATGGTTCGTGACCCGCGATCTGTCCTGGGTCTAGGGATGGGCCAGCGCCTTTGCCCATCAGGAGGAGCAACCGGATCGGAGATCGAAGGGCCGGTGACTAGAGCGTGTTTCATAAATCGGTTTCGGGGGTACCCCTTCCCCCCATACCGGGTCTATTGGAATCACCGAGTTACGGGGATTCTCTCTCCAGGTCTTTGATTCTAAATGGTTTAACTTACAAAGTCTTGACAACAAAGGAGTTATGGGCGGATTGGACTTTGGATTCCCTTTAGAATCAAAGAATTGGATCGACTAAGTTGCGCAAAGTATTGATTTCAAATAACTTAAATATGATATCGCCTGCCGCCGCGCTGGGCCTCGACAATCTCTATTATAGCCCCTGATGTCAAACCAAATCGGGTGATTTTCCGGTTGCGCCTGCGGCCCAGCTCGCGGGTCGTAGGTACAATCGGGATTTTACGCCAACAATATCAGCACGGGCTGGAAAAGTAAGGTGCATATCTCCGGGTACGGAATGGGATCGCGAACATCGGCATGTCTACCATCTTGTAGGTATACCCATCGGCGTGAATCTTGCTGGTCAGCCAGAAGAGGCCGCGAGTCTCCTCGCATTTTCCGGCGATCACCGCCCTTGACATTTGCTCGACTTCCAAGAGCAGTTGTTCTGCGGTTGCCTTGCGATTCCTTCCCTCTTGCGGCAATTCCCACGTTCCGATCCGTCCGAAACTGAAATCCAGATAGTCGATACCGTCGTCGTCTACGTGTACACAAAACGAGGTCGAATCGCGGTTTGCGGGAAGTAATTCAATCACTGTACCGTCGCCTTTTGGGACACGATAGATGTTGAGGCGAGCGGAATCACTAGGAAGCTCCGCCACGAGCCTTTCAAAAAGCGCTCTCAGTCTTTCAACCATATCGCTCTGCCGATGTATGTCGGTGCAATACCAAGTGTGCGGCAAGGTTACTGCTGAAGTCAATTACGCTCAGTGAGAAATGCCGTCGAGAAATGAGCGCGCACTCGCAGCGGCGAAGGCTACTCGAGTTTCTCCAGCGGAACTGGAGTGTGTTTCAAAAATGCGTTTCGGCATAGAAGGCGCGGCCCTGGGCACGACTAAAGAGGCTGCCGAAGAACTCATCAACATTGCAAAAAGCTCGCCTTCAGGCGCCAAAGCGCGAGCACATTTTCAACGACTTACGGCACGAGTAAACTCGTGCCCTTCCCAAGAACCTGCTTGAATCAGAGTTTTTCCGCAGCCTCTAAACTCGTGCCCTTCCCAACAATCTGCGTGAATCAGAGTTTTTCCGCGAGCTGTGAAGCCGTGCCCTACCCAAAACCAATTTATGAAACACGCTCTACTCAGTCCTGCTCCTCATTCCTCACCATTCGCCGATACAACTCCAACCACTGTGGGCGCACGACTTCCCAGGTGTACTTCTGCGATTCGCGGTAAGCGTTCTCCGCCAGCCGGGCGGCAAGCGCGGGATCGCGTAGCACCCGGATCACATTCGCGGCGAGTGCCTTTTCGTCGCCGACCGGTGAGAGCAATCCGGTGCGCTCGTGTTGCACCAGATACGGCATACACTCCGGCGATGTCGTCACCACCGGCGTGCCCGCTCCGAACGCTTCAATGACCGAAACCGGCATGTTGTCGAGCCAGGATGCATTGATGAAAATGTCGGCCTGGCCGTAGTACTTCCCGATCTCTCCGCGAGAAACGACGCCGGTGAAATT
>Ga0116134_1000108_pt1 | contig 44061 bp, 37 predicted proteins | sample June2015DPH_19_5_FD_89737 | JGI IMG/M metagenome (GOLD analysis project Ga0116134, IMG submission 89737) | Peatland microbial communities from SPRUCE experiment site at the Marcell Experimental Forest, Minnesota, USA - June2015DPH_19_40 | ecosystem: Environmental > Terrestrial > Soil > Wetlands... | reverse complement strand
GGAGAACCTGCGCCAGGTTCCGACGCAGCAGATGCGGGACGCGCTCATGAACATGATCATCTATCAGGGCGACACCGAATTTGCCAGCGTGGAGCAGCAGCGCAACCTGTTTGCAACCGCGCCGACGGAGTGGGATCGCCGCGCGCTCACCCGCGTCATGATCGAAGAGATGCGGCACGGCTGGCAGATGTGCGCGCTGCTCATCGACTTCTTCGGCTCCTCCGGCAAAGTCGAAGCGCAAAAAATGCTCGAGCGCCGCGCGTTTGAGAACAAACGATTGCTCGGCACCTTCAACGTCGATGTCGATAACTGGCTGGACTTCTTCACTTACACCGATTTCGTGGACCGCGACGGTAAGTTCCAGCTGCAGATGCTGAAGTATTCATCGTTCGCGCCGCTCGGACGATCGACGTCCTATATGCTGCGCGAGGAAGCTTTCCACATGGGAACCGGCAACGATGGGCTGCGCCGCGTGGTCGAAGCGGGCGTGATCCCGCGCTGGCTCATGCAGAGATACCTGAACAAATGGATCTCGAGTTCGTTCGATCTTTTTGGGACCGATCATTCTTCCTCGGCGCACTGGGCCTACGTCTGGGGAATCAAAGGCCGGTACGACGAACTGCAGAACGATAAGGCTGCAGACCTCGACGACCTGAATGACTACAGCCGCCACTTATATCGGCAGGAAGTTGCGGGATTGATCGAGCGGCTGAACACGTTTCTGAAGCCGGGCGAAAAGAGGTTCTACACGCCCGACATCCACTTTAATCGCAACATCGGACGATGGGCAGGGATGAAGTATCACTGCGAGACCGGGGAAGCGTTGGGCGACCGCAGCTACGAGCAGCACTGTGAAGAGAATCTTCCCAGCGCGAAGGATAAAGAGTTGCTGCTCGACATCATCCGCAACGAAAAGAAGTGGATTAAAGAAAAAGAGGGAGCGCGCGATCCGTTGTCCACGATCGCCGAGCCGCGCAGATCTGCGATTAATTTGTAGGCAGTTGGCAGTGAATGACTGGCAAGATGAATGGCGACTGCCTCTACAATTCGGCTCAACGTTGAGGTCGATGCGCCGGTTGCTCGGATCACGCTCAACCATCCCCCGCTCAACGTCATCGACCTCCCGATGATTCGGCAGTTGCAGCCGGCGCTCGCGGAAATCGAATCCCGCAGCGACATCTCGACGGTTCTCTTCGAAGGCGATCCTCGTGCTTTCTCCGTGGGGGTGGATATCAAAGCCCACGTCCCGGAGCTGGTTCATGAGGTGCTCACGAGCTTTCATGCGGTGATCCGCGCGATTGTGGCCTCGCGCAAAGTCACGATTGCCGCAGTCCGCGGAGCTTGCCTCGGCGGAGGCGCGGAACTCGCCGCCGTCTGCGATATGGTTTACACCGCGCGCGATGCCAGTTGGGGATTTCCTGAAATCAAGCTGGCGTGCTATCCGCCGGTCGCGGCTGTGGCGTTGGCCACGATCATCGGTCAGAAGCGAGCGGCTGAACTCATCCTCACGGGGCGCCAGTTCTCGGGGGACGAAGCCGCGGCGATGGGCCTGGCGAATCGATCTGTAGCCGCGGAGAAACTTGAATCGGTTGTTGGGCGGACGCTGGCTGAACTCCGCGCCCTGAGCCCGGCCGCGCTCGCCCACACCAAGAAAGCCATTTACGCGTGGGATGCGATTCACTTCGACAAAGGGCTGGCACGGGCGGAGAAGATCTACCTCGATGAACTCATCTCGACCGCAGACGCGCGCGAGGGTATCATTGCCTTCCTCGACAAACGACCACCGAAATGGACAGGCAAATAGAAAACGCGGAGGCTAAGGACGAGGCGAAGCAGCCTTACCGTTCCGGCCACCTGATGTGCCGCACGCCATTGTGGGGTGTAGCGGGCTTTTTCGGCTGCGCTTACTTCGCGTGGATTTCGTTTGGCCACGTCACCCGCAGCGAATATAAATGGCCCCACGATCTCTGGACCGCTGCGACCTATATCGTGTGGATACTCTTGCTGACCGGCCTGGCACTCGACACGCGCTGCCGGCGAGAGCGTGTTTTTTTGGGCTCGCTCGTGGTCAATTTTGTGATCGGCTGCGGATTGACGCTGTGGTACGACATTCCGTTCGTCGATGTGCGTACCGCTCGCATTGGAACCGGCGCGCTCTGGGCGTTGGCCGCGCTGGTGAGTCTGACCACGCTGGGAGCCGCGCCTGAGCCTCGAAAGAAAGCGTAGAGACGCGAAAACCGAAGTGGTGCAAATGGAGACGCGGCAGGCCCCATCTCTACATGACTAACTTATGGACTTCGAAATCTCTCCCAGTCAGGTCAAGTCGCTGCAGCAGCGCGGGGAAACATTTACCTTGCTCGATGTTCGCGAAGCTTGGGAATACGACGCCTCCCGCATCGAAGGGGCAAAGCACATTCCGATGGGCGACATTCCGACGCGCGCCCACCAGGAACTCGACCCGGACGATTACATCGTGGTCCTGTGCCATCACGGTGTGCGCTCACTGACCGTCACCAACTGGCTTCGCCAGCAGGGATACGAAAAAGTGCAATCCATGCGGGGCGGGATCGACGGCTGGGCGCGGACGGTGGATCCGAAAGTGCCGTTGTACTGAGAAGAGCTTTTCGCTCGTAGCTTCTAGCTGCTGCAAAACCAAGAGCTGTCGGGGGGCAACGGCAGGCAGCGAAACCGACCACTGACAGCTGACCACCGACCACTGTTCATGATCACCGACTGCCATATCCACATCGAGCCGATCGAATTGATGACGCCACGTGCGCTTGAACTGATGAAGCGCAAGCGCCCCAATTTCGATGAGATCGTCGAATATTGCCGCTCGCCCAAGGCCTTCCTGAAGTATCTGGACCGTTCCGGCGTTGACCGTGCTGCGCTTATCAACTACGTGGCGCCGGAAGTGATCGGCTTTACGTCCGAGGTCAACCAGTTCGTTGCCGATTATACGAAGCACGATCCCAAGCGCCTGCTCTCCTGTGGCAGCCTGCATCCGCGGCACACCACCAACATCCTGGCGGATGTCGAGCACATCCTGCGCCTCGGCCTTCGCATGATCAAGATCCACCCGCCGCATCAACTGCTGTTTCCGAACGATTATCTGAGCGGAGTGAAGGAACTCGAAATCATCTACCGGGCGGCCGAAGCCAATGGAATCCCGGTCATGTTCCACACCGGAACGTCGATTTTTCCCGGTGCGCGCAATAAGTATGGAGACCCGATCTATGTTGACGATGTTGCGGTCGATTTCCCCAAGCTCAAAATCCTGTTGGCACACGGCGGCCGCCCGCTCTGGATGCACACCGCGTTTTTTCTCATCCGTCGGCACCCGAACGTCTATCTCGACATCAGCGGCATTCCGCCGAACACGCTGCTGAAATATTTTCCGCGGCTCGACGAGATCGCCCACAAGACGCTGTTCGGCACTGACTGGCCGGGGCCGGGCGTTCCGGACGTAAAGCGGAATCTTGAGGAGTTCAAAGCCCTGCCCCTGAGTGAAGAGATGCGAGAGCAGATCTTGAGCAAGACCGCGGCCTCACTCTGGCCGGAGTAATCCCTGGCAGGTTGAGCTTTCCTCCGTTTATGCTCTGTCTTGAAACAGACCGATGGTGTTGCCCTCGGGGTCGGCGAACCATGCGAAAGTGCCGGTCGGAATGGCGACCGGAGGCACCAGCATTTTTCCGCCCAGCGAACTGGCCTTTTCCAGGTAAGCCTTCACGTCGTCTACCTTGACGTAGAAGATCGTGTAATTGTGCGGTTCGTGTCCGAGGGCGGTGATGTGACCGCCCACGTCATTTCCGGTTCGGATGAAAGTAGCCGGACCGGCATCTTCCATCTTCCAGTCGAACAACTTGTTGAAGAACTCCGTCGTCTTGGCGCGGTCGCGGCAGCCAATTTCAAAATGGCAGATGGGGTTCGGCATGGTCATCGATCCTTTCGTGGGCGAGATTTTACCACTTGCGCGGGGGCAATAAGGTTAACCGCCTGAGAATAGCCCACTGCTCTTGGATACTACCGCTAGATTGGCGTATAAAGAAGGGTTGCGCTCTGGCGCGTTTTCGCGCTGAGGAGCAACCCAGGTCCATCCGCACTACCAGCGAGGAGCCATGTCCACCGTTTCAAAGCTGCACGCCCCCAAAGGACTGGAAGGGGTTGTCGCTACCACGTCCAGCATCTGCTATATCGACGGTGAGCAGGGAGTGCTCGCCTATCGCGGGTATGACATCCACGATCTGGCCGACCACTCCACCTTTGAGGAAGTCTGCTACCTGCTCTGGTTCGGGCGTTTGCCGAATGCCGACGAACTTCAGCACCTCAAGTGGCGCATGGCGGAAGAGCGCAAGCTCGACGCATCGATTTTTTACCGGCTGCAACTGGTGCCCCAACACGTTCCCCCCATGGACATGCTGCGCACGCTGGTGTCCGCGCTTTCTTATTACGACCCGGAATATGACAAGAACGATCACGACGCAAACATTAACAAGGCCGTCCGTCTGACGTCGCAACTGCCGCTGCTGGTAGCGAATTACGACCGTATTCGCAAAGGCAAACCGACCGTCGCGCCGGACCGCGGCCTCTCGCACGCGGCTAATTTCCTATTGATGCTGAATGGCGCCGCGCCCTCGAAGACCGCCGAGCGGGCGCTGGATATCGCACTGATCCTGCACGCCGACCATGAACTGAACGCTTCCACCTTCGCGGCCCGGGTCACAGCCGCAACGCTTTCCGATATGCACTCCGCCGTAACCTCGGCCATTGGCACGCTCAAGGGGCCGCTGCATGGCGGCGCCAACGAGGCCGTTTTCAAAATCCTCAAGGAAATCGACGCCAACGGGGCCGACCCCGTCGAGTACGTCAAAGGGTTGCTGGCGCAGAAAAAGAAAATCCCCGGCTTCGGACACCGCGTGTACCACACGGAAGATCCGCGGGCCACGCACCTGCGGCAGATGTCGCGCGACCTCGGCCATTCCAGCGGCGATCCCAAGTGGTTCGAGTATTCGCAAAAGATCGAAGACTTCGTAAAGGAAGACAAGAAGATCAACGCGAACGTGGATTTTTATTCGGCTTCCACCTACCACACCCTCGGCATCGATGTGGACCTGTTCACGCCCATTTTCGCGGTCGCGCGGGTCGGCGGCTGGACAGCGCACATCATCGAACAACTCGACGATAACCGGCTGATCCGCCCGCGCGCCGATTACATCGGCCCGGTGTATCCCCAGAAATATGTAGCGGTGGAGAAACGCTGACGGTTCCTGCCCGCGCCTGAAGCCTGATTCCTGGACCGCGCATCGGTACAATAGAAAGCTGCATGATGCGACGGGTCTATCTCGACAACAACGCGACGACGCCGGTGCTCCCCGAGGTGCTGGAGGCCATGCGCCCCTATTTCGGCGAGCACTTTGGCAACGCGTCCTCCATCCACCATCATGGACAGGAGACGCGGGCCGCCGTCGAGCGCGCCCGCGAAACCGTGGCCGCGCTGCTGGGTTGCCGCGCCTCTGAGGTCGTATTTACCAGTGGCGGCACGGAAGGCGACAATCTCGCGGTATTTGGCCTGGCACGGTCGGGCGACCACGTCATCACCTCGACCATTGAACATCACGCCGTACTCAATGTCTGCAAGCATCTCGTAGCACAGGGATGCGAAGTCACCTACATTCCGGTGGATGGCCGCGGCCTGGTAGATCCGGCGGATGTAAAGCGCGCGATCCGGCCGAATACGAAGTTGATCACGATCATGTTCGCTAACAACGAGACTGGCGTCCTGCAACCCGTCGCCGAGATTGGAAAGATCGCTGCCGAAGCCGACGTTTACTTTCACACCGACGCCGTGCAAGCGGCGGGGAAGATTCCGCTCGATGTCAATACAATCGGGTGCGACCTGCTGACTATCTCCGGCCACAAGTTTCATGGGCCGCAGGGTGTGGGCGCGCTCTACGTCCGCAAGGGAACTCAGCTTGAGCCCATGCTCTATGGCGGGAGTCATGAACGCTCGCGCCGCGCAGGGACGGAGAATGTTCCGGGCATCGTAGGGTTAGGCAAGGCAGCCGAGTTGGCTGTCGCGGGCTTCAAACCCGGCGACGATCAGCCGATGGCGGCTGCGCGTGACCATCTGGAACGGAAACTGCTCGAGATCGAAGCCACGGGGTTAAATGGCGAAGGCGAGCCCCGCGTCCCGAATACAACCAACATTTATTTCGATGGCATCGAAGGGGAGGCGCTGGTCATCGCACTCGATTTGAAAGGGCTGGCCGTTTCGACCGGTGCCGCGTGCTCTTCCGGGGCGATCGAGCCGTCGCACGTGCTGCTCGCAATGGGCCTGCGTCCCGATCGCGCGAAAGCCAGCATTCGCTTCAGTCTCGGTAAGCAAAACACCACGGAGGATATTGAGTTTGCCTTGGCGACGGTCCCCGAAACGGTATCGCGTCTGCGGGAGTTGTCTCCGGTGTACAGTAAAACTGCGAGCTCCGAGCTGCGAGCTGCGAAGAACCAACGAGGTGCGCAGCCCTAGCGGCTCGCTCGAAGCACGTGGCTCGCAGCCCGAAGCTCGGTTGCAAATGCCGATTGCTAACTAATTGCTGAATGCTGAATTCCGAAACCATCGCCGTCGCCATGTCGGGAGGAGTGGACTCCTCGACCGTTGCGGCCATGCTGCGTGCCGAAGGGCGCAACGTCATCGGCTTGACCATGCAACTCTGGAATCAGCGCCGTCTTGCCGGACACGAAGGCATGCCGGAATCCGTCCAGGGGCGCTGCTGTTCGATCGACGATGTCTATGATGCTCGCCGCGTTGCCGAGACCCTTGGCATCCCCTACTACGTGGTCAATCACGAAGAACGCTTTGAGCGCGATGTGGTGCGGCCGTTCGTCGAAGAATATCTGGCCGGGCGCACGCCCATTCCTTGCAGTCTTTGCAATAATCATTTGAAGTTTGATCAGCTTCTTATCGTGGCGCGGCAAATTGGCGCCGATCAGATTGCCACCGGTCACTACGCGCAGGTCGCCTTTGACGAGCAGCTCAACCGCTGGCTGCTGAAGCGCCCGGCTGACAAGTCCAAAGACCAGACTTATTTCCTCTTCGGCCTGACGCAGGAACAATTGAGCCGCACCCTGTTCCCACTCGGCGGCATGACCAAGCCGGAAGTGCGCGAACTTGCCCGCAAGCACAACCTTGTGATCGCCGAAAAGCCCGACTCGCAGGAAATCTGCTTCGTCCCCGGCGGCGACTACAAGCGCTTTCTCGAAGCCTATCTCACCGAGCAGGGAAACACGTCTGCAGATGTCGCCGGCGAAATGGTTGGGGGTGAAATGGTTACCAGCGACGGCAAAGTGATCGGCGAGCACGCCGGCGTGCACAACTTCACGGTCGGCCAGCGCAAGGGACTCGGTGTGGCCACCGGCTCGCCGCTCTACGTAATTCAAATCAAGAACGACACGCGGCAAGTGGTGGTCGGCAAGGACGAGGAGCTTTACTCGCGCACTCTTCGAGCTCGCCGCGTGAACCTGATTTCGACGGCCGAGTTGCGCCAGCCCATGCGGGTCGCAGTGAAGATCCGCCACAAGCATCAACCCGCGCCGGCGATGATTGAAGCAGGCGGGCCAGGCGAAGTCCGAGTGACCTTTGACCAGCCGCAGCGCGCGCTCGCCCCGGGCCAAGCCGCCGTTTTTTATGATGGCGACATCGTCGTCGGCGGCGGCTGGATCGAAAACTCTCCATAGAGACGCGGCTTGCCGCGTCTCTACCTGCGCGATGCTATCGTCAACTGATTACCCGAATCAGTTACCACGATTACTTTTGCACAAATTCATAGCACCTTCGTGGCCTAGACCTGCCGATAAACCAGCGTTAGTGTTTAGTTGACGACGGGACCTTCGTAGTCTCTCCCCGGTTAAGGTCCGGCGTGGGGAGCGATTGTATGAAAATCTGGCATCTGTGTTATGCGGCATTGGGGATTGCGGTGGCGCGCTGGGTTTTTAAGCGTCAACCAATGCGGGTAACCGATCCGATCACCCGTTTTCGTACCTCTGGCCTGCTGTAAGTTGTAGTCGTTGATAGGTGAAAAGGGCTTGGGCGCGCCCCGTTGCGCGTCGCTTCGATCTGAGCGCGTCCAAGCCCCTTTCGCCAATGCCGTTTTCCCATCCCCGGAAGTGCTAGCACCACCGTGTCCCTTCGGTAACTTCTTTTCCGTTCCATCTCGCCTAAACTTTCTCTGAGGGCCCGCTGAACCCGCCTGCGCCCCTCAGCGACCAAAGTCATGCGATCCCGATTCCCCAGCTTGCGATTGGTGGCGCTCTGTGCGCTGTTCGTTGTGCCGCTGTTCGTGTTGCCGACTGCGGCGCAAGACGATGTCCCCTCGCTCGGCGACCTTGCACGCAATCTGCGCAAAAACAAAGCGCAGCAGCAGCCTCAACAACCGCCGGACCCAGCGCGCACGGTGATCGATAACGACAATCTGGCCCAGGTCATGGAGGACGCCAAGAAAGCACGGCCGGTCAAACCAGACAAGACCGTGTTCTCCATCGACCCTGCCAGCAATACCCTCAAAGTATCGGCGCCCGATGTAACCTGCAGCCTTTCATTCAACGCCCGGGCCAGTTCGCTGCTGATCAAGCCGGTCCTGATCGAAGACCTGCCGCTCACCGAGTTGCTCAAGCTCGACGGCCCCGGTTCCATTCAGGATGAAAGTCTCGAGCTCCAAGTATTCAACGGAACCGACTGGGACGTTCGCGAAATCACCATCGGCCTGACGCTCGAACGCAGACCTGGAGAGAACGCGGAAGTGGCCGCGCGTGCGCGTGTGATTCCCGCCGCCCAAGGCATGGCACCAATCGCCGTCGAGCGGCGTTCCGACGTAACGCTTCTCTATCACCTCAAAGCCACGGCCAAGCCCTTCAGCACAACCGCCTTTCACGAAAATATCGGGATCACCCCCGGCCCCGATGAAGATTGGCGATGGTCGATCGTAGAAGCCAAGGGAATTCGGCCGTCGCAAGCAAAGTCGGCGCCCGATTCGCTGCCCGACCCGTTGTTTGCCGCTCCGTCGTTGCTACTGCCGAACTCGAATCAGCCGCAGCTTCCGCCCATCGCGCCCGCAATTCCAGACAAAGCGGCGCAGGACAAGCCCAGTCTCGACAAGTCCACAAGCCCCAGCCTTACTCCGCAGCGATAGCACGCGTCCTGCCCATCATCAAGAGGTTCACGGATTCCCTGTAGAGACGCGGCTTGCCGCGTCTCTCGCCGCGTCCGGAGGAGACGGGGCAAGCCTCGTCTCTACACGTCAATCGTCGCCAGGAAGCGCGGCTTCTGCCGGGCCTTCGTCAACTGCTCGAACGAATAGGCGATCTTAAGCAGGGTAGGTTCGCTCCAGGCGCGTCCGAAGAAAGAGATGCCGACCGGCAGTCCCCAGAGATATCCGGCTGTCACGTTGATATTGGGATAGCCGGCGACTGCGGCGGCGCTCGAACTGTTTCCGGCGGCGTGATCGCCATTGATCAGGTCGGTGATCCATGCCGGACCTGCCGTGGGCGCAGCAAGCGCGTCGAGTTTGAACTTGTCCATAACGAAATCGATGCCCTCGGCGCGGCTGAGACGGTGATTCAGGGCCAGCGCATCGAGATATTCCTTCGAGCTGAGTGGGCCTTTCTGCTCCGACTTAAGAAAAATGTCCTGCCCGAAGTATGGCATTTCCCGGCTACGATTGAGCTCGTTGAACTCGATCACATCCTTCAAACTCTTAACCGAGGAACTGCCGCGACGAGCCAGATAGGCAGCAAGGTCTGCCTTCAGTTCGTAGTAGAAGACCATGAGCTCGCTGTCGTCGAACTTGCCAATGGTGGGAATGTCGGCGGGATCGACGATCTCCGCGCCAGCGCGCTTCATCTCGTCGAGGAGCGTGTCCATAAGCTGGTCGACGGCATCGTTGAAGCCGAAATATTTGCGCACCACTCCCAGGCGCGCGCCTTTCAGTCCCGCTGGGTCGAGAAATTTTGTGTAGTCGGTGAACAGCTTGCCCTGACCGTTAGCGGTTGCGGGATCTTCTGCGTCTGCTCCAGCCATAGCTCCGAGAAGAATGGCGACATCCCGCACCGTGCGGGCCATCGGACCCGCCGTGTCTTGACTGTGCGAGATCGGAACGATGCCGCTGCGGCTGACGAGTCCAACCGTAGGTTTAAGGCCGGCCAGGCCGTTCGAGGAAGAAGGACAGACCACCGACCCGTCCGTCTCCGTGCCCACGCCGGCAACGCAAAGGCTCGCGGAGACAGCCGCTCCCGTGCCGGAGCTCGACCCGCACGGATTGCGATCGAGAGCATAAGGGTTGCGAGTAAGTCCGCCGCGACCGCTCCATCCGCTAGTGGAATGGCTGGAGCGAATGTTGGCCCACTCACTAAGATTAGTTTTGCCCAGGATCACGGCGCCGGCCTTGCGCAACTGCGCGGCGACGTAAGCGTCTTTCGGAGGGTGCGATCCCACGAGCGCCAGCGATCCCGCCGTGGTGCTCATGCGGTCCGAGGTATCGATATTGTCCTTGATGAGGACGGGAATGCCATGCAGTGGTCCGCGCGGCCCTTTCGCCCGGCGCTCGACGTCGAGCGCGTCGGCGATCTGGAGAGCATCGGGGTTGAGCTCGATGATCGCGTTGACCATGGGGCCGGCTTTGTCGATCTCCTGAATGCGTGCCAGGTATTTCTCGGTCAAAGAGCGGGAGGAATACTGGCCGGACTGGAAAGCCTTCTGGACGTCGTCAATCGTGATCTCGTCAAGCTCGAAGTCCCTCTTGAAATTCATGACGCCCGGTGCGGGCGCAGGCGCAGGCGAAGGAGGAGGATCGACAACGCGAGTTGAGCCGAGCGCTGGATAAGCAGCCGCAGCAAGAGTTGCGGTCACGCCAGCGCGAAGGAAATTGCGGCGCGAGTTGAACTTCGGAACGAGGGAATCGGTAGACATCAAGGCTCCTAGGATGTGGAATGAATTCGGATGCAGATCCCGAGCGGGAATCTTACGAAGACGCCGCGAGAAAGGCAAACGCAGGCGCAGCAGCGTTGTCTTGGATAGAGCGGAATGGTAATCTAACGAAGTCGAGCGGGAGTAGTTCAGCGGTAGAACGCCAGCTTCCCAAGCTGGATGTCGCCGGTTCGATCCCGGTCTCCCGCTCCATCAATCCAGAAAGAACAGCGCATGTTCATGCGTGCAATCCGTGAGCGCATAACTGAGGAGGCTCGTTTGACTTCACCACGCACTTTTGCCGCATATCTCGCAATGCTAATAGTCATGATCGGCAACGCTCATGTCGCTTTTGCGCAATCGGCCGAGGCCCCGGCTCCCGAGACTTCCCGTCTAGCCGGCTACTCGCCGCAATCCTCCAATACAGAGCGCGACTGGGAGAAGAAACTCCAGGCCGGCATCCTTCCCGAGAACTTGCGCCAGAACATGCAGCGCTTGAGTGCGCGTCCGCACCACGTGGGTTCTCCCTATGACAAGGAGAATGCGGACTGGATCCTCTCCAAGTTCAAAGAATGGGGATTTGACGCGCGCATCGAAACCTTTCAAGTACTTTTCCCGACGCCCAAAGAGCGCATCGTCGAAATGATCGAGCCGACCAAGTTCAGAGCCAAGCTGCAGGAACCCGCCATCCCGGGCGATCTGACTTCCAATCAAATCGCCGAGCAGCTGCCCACTTACAACGCGTATTCCATCGACGGCGACGTGACCGCTCCGCTGGTCTACGTGAACTACGGCAACCGTGAAGATTACGAGCAGCTCGACCGCCTGGGGATTTCCGTCAAGGGCGCCATTGTAATCGCGCGCTACGGTGAGGGCTGGCGCGGCATCAAGCCCAAAGTTGCCGCCGAACATGAGGCGATCGGGTGCATCATTTATTCCGATCCCAAGGACGATGGCTTTTTCAACGGCGATGACTATCCCAAGGGTGGGTGGCGATCGCGCGAAGGCGTGCAACGCGGCAGCGTCATGGATACGGACTATCCCGGCGATCCTCTAACCCCCGGAGTTGGCGCCACTGCCGACGCCAAGCGGCTCGCAATCAAAGACGCGAAGACCATCACCAAAATTCCCGTGCTGCCGATTTCCTGGGGCGATGCGCTGCCGCTGCTTACCGCCTTGCAAGGGCCGGTGGCGCCGGAGGCATGGCGCGGAGCCTTGCCCATCACCTATCACGTGGGCCCCGGCCCCGCGAAGGTCCATCTGAAAGTGGTTTCGAACTGGGACTTAAAGCCGGTCAACGACGTGATTGCCACCATGCGGGGATCGGATGCGCCCGAAGACTGGGTGATCCGCGGAAATCACTACGATGCCTGGGTTAATGGTGCCGATGACCCGATCTCAGGGATGGTAACGGTTTTAGAAGAAGCGCGCGTGCTCGGCGAGTTGCATAAACAAGGATGGAATCCGAAGCGCACGATCATCCTCTGCGCGTGGGACGGCGAAGAGCCCGGGCTCTTGGGCTCAACCGAGTGGGTCGAAACTCATCGCGACGAACTTCAGAAGCGAGCCGTCGCTTACCTCAATTCCGATAGCAATGGCCGGGGCTTCTTCCACGCCGGCGGTTCACACGACTTACAACACCTTATTAACGATGTAACTCATGACATTCAAGATCCGGAGAAGCATATCTCTGTCCAGCAGCGAGCGCGTCTGTTGCGAATTGCCCGGGCGCCTAATACCGAGGAGCGCGCCGAGATCAGAAAAAGTAACGATCTGCGGATCAATGCGCTGGGAGACGGTTCGGACTACACCGCATTTATAGATTATGCCGGCGTCTCCGCTCTCAACATTGGTTACGGCGGTGAAGACGACGCCGACTCCTATCATTCCATCTATGACGACTTCTCTTGGTATACGAAGTTCATGGATACCGATTTCTCTTACGGTCGCGCGCTGGCACAGACTGGGGGAACTGCGGTCATGCGACTGGCGGATGCCGACGTGATTCCCTACGAATACGACGCAGAGGCGGAGACCATCGGGAGGTATGTGAAAGAGCTGGAGAAGCTGCTCAAAGACAAGCAGGACGAAATCACCGAGCGCAATCTGGAACTGAAAGAAGGCGTATTCACGGCAACGGCCGATCCCCGCAAAACCTCTGTCCCTCCTTCCGCGAAGCCGGTTCCACCGTTCATGAACTTTGCGCCGCTGAAGAACGGAGCTGAGGCGATCAAGAAGAGCGCGGAACGTTACCAGTCGGCGTTTGCCAAATGGCAGAGTGGCGGACTCGAGTTGCCGGCCCAATCCGCCGCCGCTCTGAACGCAGACCTGTTACAGATTCAGAGAACGTTTCTAACCGAGAAAGGCTTGCCGGAGCGCCCCTGGTTCAAGCATCAGGTCTATGCTCCCGGCGCCTATACCGGTTACGGTGCCAAGCCGATTGCAGCGGTTCGTGAATACATGGATCAGGAAAAATGGAGGGAAGCTGAGGCTCAAGTCCCCATCGTTGGCCAAGTGCTGGAAAATGTCGCGGTCGCGATTGGCAAAGCCGCGGATGATCTGGAGAAGGCTGTGGCGCAGGGGCAGTAAGGCAGCCCTTAGCGCGTTGCCTTTTCCAGCAGGTACATGTATGAACGATAGACCTGGCCGGTGGATCGAGTCATACCGATCTCGCAGGTTCGGCTGCTGGAGTAACACGCGTCGGGATGTTTTGCCTTGACCTCGGCTGCTTCTAACTCGGTAGCTGATTGCGTCAGTTCGGGGAACAGAAAGCCTCGATCGCCCGCGAAGGCACAACAACCTGCGTCCGCCGGAATCAATACGTCATGGCTGCATGCTTTCGCGATTCCTTCCAGCTTCGCCGTGATCCCCATCTTCGTGACCGAGCACACCGGGTGCAGGGCGACGCAGTCGACTTTCGCTTTCACCGTCAATTTGGGAAGCAGTTCATCGTGCGCAAACTCGATGGCATCCAGCATCCGCAATTGATCGAAGCGCCCCTGGTTTTCAGGAGTCAGATAATCTCGCGCCGTCTTAAGGGTATAGGCGCAAGGACTGGTATCGATCACGACCGGCAGCTTGCCCTGGTCGGACCATCGCCAGAGCCGTTCGACCGCTGCATTTGCCGCGATCGCATGAGCGCGAGTTAATCCCTTGGATGAGAACGGCATACCGCAACAGGTTCCGGCGACGTCGGATGGAATGTACACTGGCACTCCCGCGCGCCGGGCTAACTCCACAGTAACTTCCATAAGAGACCGGTTCTTTCCCTTGGGCTCGGCGGGCAACCGGCCCATGATGCGCGAGATACACGCTGGGAAGTAAACTGCCTTCGCACCTTCCTTATTAGTTGTGGGAACTTTTCCTGCTACGAAGGGAGTATCCGGCATCCATTCGCCAAGGTTTTCTCCGGCAAAGCGCTTCATCAAACGAGTAACTGCGCGCATGCCACTGACGCCGATTACTTTCTCTGTTGCGTGCCCAAGGCGTAGCGCCCAGCGTAGCGCGCTTTCCGTTGAACTGAAATCATTGGCAACGCGGACTGCCCAGTCTTGTGCTCCGGCGGAAGCGCGAAGATTGCGGAAACGCTTCACCAGTTTCCCGGTATCGATATTCACCGGGCATGCCGTAGCGCACAGGCCATCCGTGGCGCAGGTATCCAGCGCCATGTACGGAAAATCGCGATCCAGGGCATTCCAGAGCCCCGAGCCATTACCAGCCTCTTGCTGCCTGGCCATTTCGCGACGCACAACGATGCGTTGACGGGGCGTTAGGGTTAGTTCCCGGCTGGGACACTTAGGTTCGCAGTAACCGCACTCAATGCACTTATCGATCTCCGCCTCGACAGTGGGAAATCGCTTGAGATCGGCGAGATGCGCCTTCCGATCGGCGTTGATAATTACTCCCGGATTGAGCAGATCGTTTGGATCGGCCAGGTGTTTCAGTTGGCGCATGATCTGGTAGGCGTCGCTGCCCCATTCCGTCTCCACAAAGGGAGCCATGTTGCGCCCCGTGCCGTGTTCCGCCTTCAGCGCGCCATCGTAGCGATGCACTACTACTTCGACTAAGTCGTCAATGAAGTGCGAATACTGATCGATCGCCGCTTGATCGTTAAAGCTCTGGGTAATAACAAAATGCAGGTTGCCGTCTTTAGCGTGGCCGAAAATTATGGCATTGGAATACTCGTGCTTACGAAACAACCGGTTGAGATCGTGCGCCGCATCGGCCAGGTTCTCCACCGGAAACGCGACGTCTTCGATAATCACAGTCGTGCCGCTCTTACGCACCGACCCGACGGACGGAAACATTCCGGAACGAATCTTCCAAAGCAATGCCTGCTCCGCAGCGGCGTGCGTGAAGCGCGCTGGCTCGAACAGCTTAAGCCCGGCGACCGCATCTTTGGCCAGCGCTTCCAACTCGGAACGATTGTTTTCGTCGGCGGATTGAAATTCGACCAGCAGTCCCGCAGCTTCGTCGGGAAGCGTTTTGATCGAGGCCGGCACTCCTGCTTGATCCTCAACCGAGCGCAGTGAAGCCCGGTCCATGATCTCCAGCGCTTTGGCGCCCGCCGTTCGTAAGGGGACAATGGAATCCGCAGCCGCGTACAAATCGGAATACAACAAAAGTCCCGTGTACTTTACCGGCAAATCGGGAACCGTGTCCAATACGGCTTCCGCGATAAAAGCCAAAGTTCCCTCGGCTCCGATCAGCACGTGCTGGAAAATGTCGACGGCGGTATCGAAATCGAGGAAGGCGTTCAGCGAATAACCGGTTGTGTTCTTGCGCTTATACTTGTTGCGCACTCGATCGCGCAGATCGGCATTTCGTTCCAGCTTTTGCTTCAAATCCAGAACGCCGCGTGCCAGATCCGGTTCGCGCGCATGAAACTCGGCGTCCGCATCGGGCTGCGACGTGTCAATGACTGTGCCCGAAGGCAGCATGAACTTCATGGACCTAAGTGTGTGATAGGCATTTTGCTCGACGCCGCAGCACATACCGCTGGAGTTATTGGAGAGAATACCGCCCAAAGTGCAGGTTGCGATCGACGCCGGATCAGGCCCGATTTTCGCGCGATAAGGCGCTAGTGCCAGGTTAGCACGCGCACCGATCACTCCCGGCTGCACCCGGATTTGCTTGCCCCCATCTTCGACTTTGACCGCTCGCCAGTTCCGCGCGATATCCACTAGCAGGCCGTCTGAGATCGCCTGTCCCGACAAGCTCGTACCGGCGGCGCGAAACGTCATGGGTATGCGCTGCTGCTGGCTGAATGCAAACAACGCTCGTATCTCTTCCAGCCCTTGGGTCTGCACCACCGCTTTAGGGATCAGACGATAGAAACTGGCATCGGAAGCGTATGCGATCAGGTCGATCGGACGGATAAGGATGCGGCGGCTGTCGATGGAGGCGGCGAGCCCAGCCTTGATTTCCTCGGAAGAAATCTGCACCGGAGTTACGTTGGCCACCGCCATTCTTCTCTCTCCGAATAAAAGACGAGCAAAATAAAAACGATCAAGGTAAGAACGAACCATCTGCGGTTTATTCCAGTTCGTCCGCCAGTCGCTGAACCGTGTGTTCGACCTTTATGGTTGAGTTCTGCTTGTCCAGGCCGCCGCGGATCTGCATAACACAACCGGGACAATCCATTACCGCGAGTGGAGCGCGGCTGTTCTTGATGTTAGTCAGCTTGCGCTCTAGGATGGGCGCCGAAATTTCCGGCAGCTTCAGGGAATACGACCCGCCCATGCCGCAGCACATATCCGCTTCGTACATTTCCGCTATTTCGTAGCCCGCCTGCTTGAGCAATTCGCGCGGCTGTTGGCTGACGTGCAGCGTACGCTTCAAATGGCAGGAGTCGTGATAAGTGATCTTTCCCAACTGCTGCCCTTCTTTGAACTTCAAGCGACCTTCATCGACCAGCTTCTTGACTAAGCTGGAGAAGTCGATAACTTTATCGGCTAACTCGCGCGCCCGTGGCAGCGAACCAGTTTGTCCGAGGCTTTCGAATGTACTTATGAACTCCTGCTTCAACGCCACCGTGCAAGTGGGGCACGCCGAGACGACATAAGTGACATCGTCGGCCAGCAACGCTTTGATGTTGTCGTTGGCATTCTGCGCGGCGACTTCATAGGCTCCGCTATAACGCGCCGGCGCGCCGCAACAGGTCTGGCCCTCGGGAAACACGACCTCGATGCCGGCTTTATTCAGTATCTTCACCAGCGATTCGCCCATCTCGGGATAAGCGAAGTCGATCAGGCAGCCCGCGTAGAACGCAATCTTCTCTTTGTTCTTGCATGCAGGTTGCTGAATCTTCTTGAAAGTGTCTCGGAAGGGAGCTTCGGCGATGGCGGGAAGGCTGCGGAATTCCGTCATCTCCGAAAGGAAAAAAGGCAGGTGACGAATGAAGCCGTCTTTCTGAAGTGGCTTCTGCATCAGCGACCCCGCGCGCAGCATGGAGTGGAAGAGCCTGCGGTTGTTAACTACCGAGAAGATCGCTTTTTGCGCCAGGGGCTGCCCGTTTTCGACTGCCAGGCGGCGCCGCAGTTCGAGAATCAATCCCGGTATATCGATTTTGCCAGGACACACTTCCGTGCAGTTGCCGCATTGGATGCACAGGCTCTGAATGTCGTCCGACGACTTAAGCGCGTCAAACCAGGCGGTGAGAATCGTCCCGATGCCGCCGGTATAGATCTTGCCGAACACGTGCCCGCCCACGAGACGGAAGACCGGACAAACGTTCAGGCATGAGGCACAGCGGATGCATTGCATCGCCTGCTTGAACTTCGGGTCCTGCGACATCTCGGTACGCCGGTTGTCCATCAGGATGATGTGCAATTGCTTGGGCGTCCCGTCGGTGTTGGGCACGGGGCCGCTGATCATGGAAACGTAGCTGGTCATCAACTGCGCTGTAGCGCTCTTGGGCAGCGCGGTAAGAACCGGCACCACGTCGTCGAACTTCTCCATCAACTTCTCGATGCCGACGATGGCAACGTGAATTTGCGGCAGAGTCGTTACCAGCCGGGCGTTTCCTTCATTCGTAACGATGACCAGCGTTCCGGTTTCCGCTACCGCGATATTCGCGCCGGTAATCCCCATTTCGGCTTTGAGAAATTTGGCGCGCAGCTTGCCGCGCGCAAACTTCACCAGTTTCGGAATGTCCGGCTTCTGGCCCGCCTCAACCTGCTCGTTGAAAACCGTGGTGACTTCTTCTTTTGACATGTGGATCGCAGGCATGACCATGTGCGATGGCGTTTGTCCTGCGAGTTGAACGATCCATTCTCCCAGGTCGGTTTCGCCCACCTCGATGCCGGCGGCTTCGAGATGCTTGTTGAGATGAATCTCTTCCGAGGCCATGGACTTCGATTTCACGACGCTCTTGACGCCGTTCTCTCGGGCGAGATTCAGAATGTACTCGCGCACCTTGGCGGGATCGTTGGTACGAAATACCTTGGTCCCGCAGGCTTCGGCGTTCTTCGTGAAGAGGTCTGCAAGTTCGTCGAGATGTGAAGCCGCGTAGGATTTTCGTTCGGCAATCTGGGTTCGCAACGCCTCAAAGTCGTAGCCCTCATAAGCTTTCTGGCGGCTGATCCGGTAGGCTTCGGAAAATCGTCCCAGTGCTCCAGTAAGGTTGGGATTGTGCAGCGCCTTATTGATGGACTCGCGAAATTTCGTTTCCATTAGTTCACGCTTCCCGGCTCATCGAGCAAGAAATCGTAGAAGACAATGATGAGCTTCTCCGGGCCGTGCACGCCGATGGTGAGCACACGCTCGATGTCCGCCGTGCGGCTGGGCCCGGTAATAAAGGAAATGTAATTCGTCTGCTCCGGGCGTATCTTCGCCAGGGCCGACGGCAAGTCGGGCACGATGCGATCGCTCCGAATCAGCGCAATGTGAATCAGGGGAAGCGTGGAAACAAGCCTCTGGTCAACGCGTGCGGCGTCCTGCACCAGCGTTCCGGTGTTCGCGATGGCCCAGTCGAGTTGGCTGATCCCCACTTTCGCAGCGGCGGAGACTTCGCGATTCACGTCGAAAATCAAGCCGGGCAGCGTGGTGGAAAGTTGCTTCTGGTCGACGCCATCGAGAAAAGGACACGATGCCCACACCGCGTACGCCTGCGGTGCATTGCTTACTCCGGCGTCGTGCAAATAGTGAAGTATGAAGTCCAGCGCTTCGTTCTTGCGGGGAAAGTGATGAACTTCCGCGCTCACCGCTTCGGCGCGGAGTTTGAAGGTGTCAAAGACGGCATCCATACGTCATGCCTTTCATGAGTCGCACTTTTCACCACACTTCTTATCACCTTCTCATCGCGCCTGGTTATCGCACCCAGTTATCTCGCTTACTTATCGCACCACGAGATGTGTAAATGGATATACATAGGCGATGAGAAAGACAAAGATACCGACCAGCGCGGCCAGCGCAATGCTGTGCCAGAAGACGTAGCGCAGAATTGCGCCTTCGTGCCCATACCACTGCGTTGCTGTACTGGCGACGACGATGCTCTGCGCGTCAATCATCTTGCCCATCACGCCGCCGGTAGAGTTGGCGGCTGACATCAGCACCGGAGAGACATTGACCTGCTGCGCGGAAATCTTCTGCAGGCTGCCGAACAGTACATTCGACGAGGTATCCGACCCGGTTAGCGCCACGCCCAGCCAGCCGAGCATCGTTCCAAAAAACGGATAGAGATGGCCGGTGCGCGCGAATGCCAGTCCCATGGTTGCGTCCAGTCCGGAGTAGCGGGTCAACACTCCTATGGCCAGCATGGCGGCTATTGTCAGCAGAGAGAAGCGCACCTTCACGATGGTTCGTCCGTACACGGTAATAATTTTTCGGAAGCTGAGCCCCATCACCAGGCCCGACAGAATGCCCGCCAGCAGAATGCTGGAGCCGGTTGCGCTCACCCAGTTCAATCCAAAAACCGCAGGTTCCTTGGCTGGCTTGGGCACCACCGGTGGCACCCGAAGCACCATATTGTTAAGCCCATTGACCGGGAACTGTGGATTGGTGATCTTGCTCGGTGGAGTGCCCCAGCTTGCCATCGAGGTGAATACCTTCTCCGGTGTATTCATCAGGTTCTTGCCGGTTTGTGTACCCCACATGAAGACGATCACGCTCAGGATGATCCACGGCAACCAGGCCCGCGCGACCTCGGAACGAGTGAAGCCGTGAGCGGCGCGGTGGTCCGTCTTGCTCTCTTCGCCTTCGAACGTCCAGACACGCTTGGGATGCCAGATGAAGAGAAAGCCGATCAGGCAGGCCATGGAGACAATCGCTGCGACGATATTGACCACCCACGGGCCATGCAGGTTCGACATGAGCAATTCCGGTATCGCGAACGAGACACCAGCTACCAGGATGGCCGGCCATATCTCCATCATTCCGCCCCACCCGGCGAACGCGCACACCAGCCAGAAGGGCACCAGCACGCAGAACGGGCACAGGATACGTCCCGCCATCGCACCCAACGTGACCTCGCTGAAGCCTGTGACCTTCGCCAGGGCAATGATCGGCGTGCCCAGTGCGCCGAAGGCCACGGGCGCGGTATTCGCGATCAGCGACAGGCCGGAAGCCTGCAGCGGTTTGAATCCGAGCCCGATCAGCAGCGCGGCAGTCACCGCTACCGGTGTGCCGAACCCCGCCGCGCCCTCAAAGAATGAGCCGAAGCAGAAAGCGATCAGCAGCAACTGCAGGCGACGGTCCTGCGTGATACCCGTCAGGCTGTGCTGCAATACGTTGAATCGTCCGGCCTCGACTGTGAGCTGGTACATGAAGATCACGTTCAGCACGATCCAGCCAATCGGGAAAAGACCGTAAGCGGCGCCGTAGACTGCCGTCGCCCCGGCCATACGGGCCGGCATATGGAAGCCAAGGACGGCGACGAGCAGTGCTGTCGCCAAGCCGGCCAGCGCCGCGTAGTGCGCCTTTACGTGTCCGAACGCGATGCCTCCGAGCAACACGATAATCGGCAGCGCGGCCAGGATGGTCGAAAGCCACCAGTGCCCGGTTGGATCGTAGCCTTGCGCCCACGGAGATGACAAAGAAGGAATTCTCAGAATTGCGAGGGCGGCAATCGCCGCAATGATGATGACAGCCGCGAAAGCAAAAAGGTTCGCTTGCGGAGGAGGCGGCGTCTTGACCGGCGTCTTGACCGGAGTAATGGGAGTTGCCATAAGTTTTCACCCGTCCTGCTGGGCAAAGTTTGACAGCTACTTTCTTCGAGACTTGCCATCTGCCCGGCCCTGCGCACCAGCGGTGCGGATATTACTGAATTTCCAACGAAAAATCCAACCGCATTGCCGATCGCAGGCTGCAACAGTTCAACCGTAGGGCCACCGAACCGGGCGGGCTGTGATGCAAATCACTTCGCGTTGTGACCGGCGTGACATCGCAGAGCGTCGCGCGCCGCAGCCGGGAAGTCGTTGTGCCGGTTTCCGCAGTGGGTGTAGGATGCTTCCGATTGAGCTGGCGGGATCGGCCACTACTGCTTGAACTGGAGCGAAGCATGAATACCCTCCCGGTTTTACTGGGTGCGTTGTGCGTGTATGCCCTTGCCTACCGTTACTACAGTGCGTTTATTGCCGCGAAGGCTCTGGCGCTCGACGATCGCCGCATCACTCCCGGACACACCTACGCCGATGGGCATAACTACGTCGCTTCTCCCCGATGGGTGCTCTTCGGGCATCACTTTGCGGCCATCGCCGGAGCAGGGCCGCTGGTGGGGCCGACTCTGGCGGCGCAGTTCGGGTTCGCGCCGGGCTTCCTTTGGCTGCTGATCGGCGCCGTCCTGGCCGGCTGTGTGCAGGACTTCACCGTGCTGGTGGCTTCCATACGTCATCGCGGCCGCTCCTTAGCGGATATTGCCCGCACCGAGATCAGTCACTTTGCCGGTCTGGTGGCGATGGTTGCCGTGCTCTTTATTCTTCTGGTCACGCTCGCCGGCCTCGGCATCGTAGTGGTCAATGCGCTTTCGAGTAGCCCGTGGGGAGTCTTCACCATCGGCATGACCATCCCCATCGCCGTCATCATGGGCTTGTGGATGTTCAAGAGCCACGCCGGGAAAATTACGGTCACCGGTCCCAGTATCTTTGGCGTCGTCTGTTTGATCGGCGGTGTTGTCGCCGGACACTGGGTGGCTCAGAGCGGAGCTGCATCGGCGCTTACTTTCACGCCCCACGAGATCACGATCCTCATCGCCATTTACGGCTTAGTGGCTTCAGTTCTTCCCGTCTGGCTCGTACTCGAACCGCGCGACTACCTCTCCACCTACGTTAAGCTGGGCACGATTGCCGTCCTCGTCATCGGCGTCTTTGTGGTTCATCCCAACATTAAATTTCCCAACGTCACGCAGTTTATTCATGGTGGCGGCCCCATCATCAAAGGACCTCTGTTCCCATTTCTTTTCGTGACCATTGCCTGCGGTGCGATCTCGGGCTTTCACTCGCTGGTCGCCTCCGGCACCACTCCCAAAATGCTGGATAAGGAAACTGACGCCCGCTTCATCGGATATGGCGCCATGGCCGCGGAGTCGCTCGTGGGTGTGCTGGCTTTAATTGCGGCCTGCTCCTTGTATCCGGGCGACTACTTTGCCATCAACACTCCGCCTCAGGTCTTCGCCCATCTCGGCTTGAGCACCGTCAATCTGGATATGTTCTCCCGCGAAGTCGGGGAGAAACTGGCGGGCCGGACGGGAGGCGCGGTTTCGCTCGCCGTGGGCATGGCGCAAATCTTCCGCGGCCTGCCCGGGATGGATCGTTTGATGGGCTACTGGTATCACTACGCCATCATGTTTGAAGCCCTTTTCATCCTGACCACGGTCGACACCGGAACGCGCGTGGCCCGCTACGTCCTGCAGGAACTCATGGGCAAAGTGCACAAGCCCTTCGGCAACACTGCCTGGCTGCCCGGAAATCTGATCACCAGCTTCTTTGTGGTTCTGGCCTGGGGATACCTGATCTACACCGGAAGTATTTCGACGATATGGCCGTTGTTCGGAACCGGCAACCAATTGCTGGCCACCATCGCGCTGGCGGTGACGACCACCTTCCTCATTAACATGGGTAAGCAGAAATATGCCTGGATTACGGCAGCTCCGATGTGCTTCGTGGGGGTCACCACACTTACGGCGGGAGTGCTGTCGATCAAGAACATCTTTTGGCCATTGACCTCCAAGCCCGGTCAAGTATTTACCGGCTACCTGGATTCAGTCCTTATGGCCATCTTTATCGTGGGCGTAATTGTGGTGGTTTTCGAGGCGGTTCGACGCTGGATCAAGGTGCTGAATGGTGCTCCCGCGCCGCAAGAGGCCTTCGGTCCTCCGCTCACCGCTGCCGGCGACGTGAAGATGGGGTGCTGCTAGGACTCACAGGCTCTGGGCAGGACGGCTGCTTTCCGCCGAGGAAGCGGGATTTGGTCGATTCTTGCGGGAATTGGAACTTACTTGCCAGCGGTGTTTGTAGCTGAGGACGCCGCCATTTGATGCTGCTGGAACGCACCGATTCCCAGGCCCCCCACGGCGCCAGCGAGCAGCCCCAGCAGTATCAGCAGGGGTACGCTCTCAAGAAATGAAGTCTTTCTCCTCAATTTCGCCATTCGGTGTTCTCCATTTGGAAGTTCTTGCCAAGTTTATTTTAGCATTTACCCTTCCATTCCCAGCCCAGAATGCGGCACAGAACGGGCTGTAGCAGCGAGAAATGGCAGGGGAGGGCCCGCTGGGAGGGGACCATAGTGAAAACCTTTTCACCTAAAGGAAAGCTGCTGCGGGCGGTCGCCCGATTCTTCTGAGACAAGCTGATGGAGAGCCGGGCGTCCGCGCCCGGGCGCCGAACTGCAGGACGGGCGAGACGCCCTTTGCTCCACTGGACTGAGATGCATGCCTCGACGAAATCTCCCTGCCGCCCCTATGATAAAAAGATAAAAAAGAATCATTCGAGGTGCATTGATGACAGAACCGAGTTATGAAGAATTGAAAGCTCGCCTGGCCGATCTGGAAAAGCAGGTGGAAACGAAAAAGAGAAGCGGTGCCGTCGAGTTCCGCGTGAGTGAGAAGGGCGGCGTCAGCGTGTACGGGCTGGGCCGCTTTCCGGTGACGCTCTACTACGAACAGTGGACCAAGCTGCTTAGCGCTGTCCCCGATCTTAAGGCTTTTATTGAAGAAAACAAGAGCAAGCTGAAGATGAAAGAGGGCTAGATCGGCACGGGGAGCGATTCGTGTCCGCCGAAGATATTCTCAGCGAGTCGCAGCCCAAATCGACGAGCGCGTAGCTTATGGCGCCAACCGGAATCATTCCGCAAGCGCATCAGCGGCTGCTCGATGACACCGTGCCGCTGCAGTTCAGCCGCGATTATGTCGAGCAGAAAAAAAACAAGGGCGAATCGGTTCAGTTGCTCGAGATTCCGCGTGCCGGCCATTTCGATCTAATTGATCCCCGCTTCGGAGGCCTTCAAGCAAGTTACGACTACGGTGCTGACCGCGGTGGCAACTACAATGAATGCATAGCAGATTCACGGAATATGTCCAAGCAGAACGTGACAATAAGCCTGACGCGGCAAACGATCGAGAGGTTGAGAGTTCTCGCTGCCCGCCGATCTACCTCCCTCAGTGTTTTCCTCGCCGAGCAAGTTGACGTGCTCGTGAGGGAGGATGAATCGGCGTACAAGCGTGCGCAGCGGCAGGCGATGATGCTGCTCGATCAAGGCTTTCATTTGGGCGGTGTGATCCGAGCCAGTCGGGACGAATCATACAAACGATAGAAACTTGTTCGCGAGCGCTGTTCAGCCGGTAGGATGGTGCGCCCGGAGAGAATCGAACTCCCAACCTCATGGTTCGTAGCCATGCACTCTATCCAATTGAGCTACGGGCGCATCCTGATGAAATTGTGTCTTTGAATTATAACGGAAACAGAATCGTTTCGCCCAACCCGGCCGCCGGATACGCTCGCCGGAAAAACCCTGAGGTGAGTTGGATTCGCTTCCGATTCACGCCAAATCCCGCGCCGGCTGTGGAAATCGGCCGCTTTGTCACAATTGAAGATTTGTAAATCTGCGTAAAAGTTTCCGCTCCAGCGCAAAACCTACTCGCCCCAGCGTTCTACAAATGCATGTTGGCAACACGTTAGCGATGGTACCCGACATGCTTCTCCTTGGGCCAGACGAAGTGGCGCGCAACGGGGCATTTGGGAAATCACTTCGGCCAGAGGTCTTTCCGAATGTCCCCTTGCAATTCCCCGTTTGTCGCCAAGGCGCACTCTGCCCAGTTTCCCGGCCGCCCTCCCCCAAGCTTCCTCCTGGAAGTCGAGGAAACTGCAGGGAAACGGGCGGAGTGCCGCTTGACCTGTTCCTAGAAGGGCACCCTCTTCCACAATTTCAGGCGAGAACCAGTTGATCCTGCACGTCGATGCCGGCCTGGCGCAGCAACTTGGCGACCGCGTCGCCCTTCAATCGCGAGGCGTCGAACCGCACCCGCACCGTCCGCTCTTTCTCGTTGAACTGGATGCGCTGGATGCCATAGACCTCGCGAACACTGTCAATGGCCCGCAACGCAGCTTCTCCGGGCCGAGTCTGGTAGCGGTAGACGACTTCGAGATACGTCATTTCGTTTCTCCCAAGGATTAATAAAGGTTCGAGGTTTACTCTTTGAGTATCTAATAATGGCTGGAATCCGCCAAGCGCGATCTGGCCATCCGTGATGCAATTGTGGTTCGTATCAGGACACGCCTTCAGGCGTGCCGAAACGCCCTCAATAAAATGCGCCTTTAGGCGCTGTTTCTCGGAATTCAAGTTTCACCACGGATTGCTGGCAACTGAATCTATGGACCCTCTCAACCCTGCGCCGTCCGCCGCCAAAGCCAAAGACCCCGTCTGCGGGATGGATGTGAATCCCGCAACTGCTCGCTTCAAGACGCTGCGCAACGACAAAGAGTATTTCTTCTGCTCTGCCGGTTGCCTTGCCAAGTTCCAGGCGAATGCCGAGAAGGTTCTGTCGTCCCCGCCCAAGCCGATGACAATGACAACGAAGACAACGACGATCACATCGGGACTGGTGTCTCTGGGCGCTCCGACTGCTGCTCCGAACACGGTCATGCCAACGCCGATCATGCCGGCTATGACCAAACCGGCCACGGCTCCGATTGCTCCGCCGCCGGGCAAGCCGGGAACAGACACGCGGAGTTTTGTTTGTCCCATGTGCCCCGAGGTGCGTCAGATCGGGCCGGGCCCCTGTCCCAAGTGTGGAATGGCGCTCGAGCCCGAGTCGCCTGCGCTCCCCGCGGCGAAGCGCGAGTACACCTGCCCCATGCACCCGGAAATCGTGCGAGCCGAGCCGGGGAATTGTCCGATTTGCGGCATGGCGTTGGAACTGCGCACGGTAACGCTCGAAGAAGACAATCCCGAACTGCGCAACATGACGCGCCGGTTTTGGACTAGCCTGGCTCTGACCGCGCCATTGCTCGCGATTGCGATGGGCAGCATGTTGTGGCCGCACGCGTTCATGGCATCGCCGTGGAACTGGGGTTTGCCGTGGCTCGAATTACTGCTCGCCACGCCCGCCGTGCTCTGGTGCGGCTGGCCCTTCTTCCAGCGCGGCTGGGCGTCGCTGGTAAATCGCAGCACCAACATGTTCACGCTGATTGCGATGGGTGCAGGCGTCGCGTACCTCTTCAGCGTGGTAGCAACTTTATTCCCGCAGCTATTTCCTGCGTCCTTCCGTAGCATGGGCGACCACCCGGATGTTTACTTTGAAGCCGCAGCGGCAATCGTCACGCTCGTATTGCTAGGGCAGGTGCTGGAACTGCGCGCCCGCAGCCAGACGTCGAGCGCGATCCGCGGGCTGCTCGATCTAAGCCCGAAGATGGCGCGCCTAATGAGCAAAAACGACAGCGAAGACGGCTCTGAAATTGAGCGCGACATTCCGCTCGAAGAGGTGAAGCCAGGAGACCGCCTGCGCGTGCGTCCGGGAGAAAAAATTCCGGTCGATGGCGTGGTCCTCGATGGCTCCAGCGCAGTGGACGAATCCATGATCACGGGCGAATCCCTTCCCGTGCAGAAGTCGGCGGCCTCGCATGTGATCGGCGCCACCGTGAACGGCAACGGCTCTCTCGTGATGCGCGCCGAGCGTGTCGGCAGCGAGACTATGCTGGCGCAGATCGTGCAGATGGTAAGCCAGGCGCAGCGCACCCGTGCCCCCATCCAAAGGCTGGCGGACAAAGTTGCCGGCTGGTTTGTTCCGGCGGTGATCGCGATTGCGGTCGTGACATTCATCGTCTGGGTGAGCTTCGGCCCAGAGCCGCGCTTCGCGCACGCCATCGTGAACGCCGTGGCCGTGCTGATCATCGCGTGTCCGTGCGCGCTCGGCCTCGCAACGCCGATGGCGATCATGGTAGGCACCGGACGCGGCGCTCACGCGGGCGTTCTAATCAAGAATGCCGAGGCGCTGGAGACGCTCGAAAAGGTGGACACCATCGTCTTCGATAAGACCGGCACGCTGACCGAGGGAAAACCGAAAGTGGTGTCGATTTGGCCCGCGGAGATTTCACCACCCATTTCAGCAGACGAGCTTCTGCGCTTGGCGGCAAGTCTGGAGCGCGCTAGCGAACATCCGCTTGCCGCCGCGATTGTCTTGAAGGCAAATGAACTGAAGCTAAGTTTGAGCGAACCCGTCAATTTTCAATCCACGCCGGGCCAGGGCGTGCGCGGCACCGTGGAAGGGAAGAGCGTAGCGGTTGGAAACATCGCTCTGATGCGCGCCGTCGGAGCTTTCGAGAATAAGACCGCGATCTCAGATCCTAAATACGCTGGTTCCACTGAGATTTACGTCGCAGTCGGTGGCAAATACGCGGGGAACATCGCAGTCGCGGACCCGCTGAAGCCGTCCACTGCCAACGCGCTGCACGAGATGAAAGCCCAGGGAATCCGCGTGGTCATCCTCACCGGCGACAATCAGGCCACCGCGCAGGAGATCGCACGGACCCTCGGAATAGAAGACTTCAAAGCCGAGGTTCTGCCCGCGCAAAAAGCCGAGATCGTGCGGAGTCTCCAGAAAGAAGGCCGCGTGGTGGCGATGGCGGGCGACGGCATCAACGACGCCCCTGCGCTGGCGCAAGCGCAAGTCGGAATTGCCATGGGGACGGGAACCGACATCGCCATGGAAAGTGGCGGCATCACCCTGCTTAAAGGAGACCTTGAAGGAATTCTGCGCGCCCGCAAGCTGAGCCAGGCCACCATGCGCAACATCCGCCAGAACCTGTTCTTCGCGTTTCTCTACAACTCGATCGGAGTGCCGATTGCCGCAGGCGTGCTCTATCCGGTATTCGGACTGCTACTAAGTCCGATTCTAGCCGCCGCCGCCATGAGCTTCAGTTCCGTGTCGGTTATTACGAACTCGCTACGATTGCGCAAGGTGAAGCTGTAGGAAGACAGGTCTCAGGCAAAGTAAATCGACCACGTCGCGTGACGGGCTTATTTTTTCGGATGCGAAACGCTGAAGGCGGACGAGGCGACGAGAAATTTGCCCTGGTCGCTGTTTACCAGGTCCAAGTCGAACGAGTAGTCGTCCCTTCCGGGAAAGACTCGCGCTCGTAAGTAGTAGACTTTCCCTTCTTCAGCGGTAAAGTTGGCCATCGCAAAGGCTCGGGAACGGATTTCCAGCCGCGATTGCCAGTTGATGCAGACATGGTGCTCTCCGGGATCAGCCGCGAAGAACAAATAGGAACTACCTTGTATAGCCCCGACCCACGCGCCATCCACGCCCACTTTGATGAGGGCTTGGTCAACGTCGGTGAGGCCCAGTCCCTTGCTGTGGCCCACACGATCGGGACACTGTCCCAAGTCTTCGACGACATAGACCACAGCTTTGCCGGTCTCGGGTTGGGGGGTGGGGTGCTGGGTCGTGTCCTGTTTGACGTCGAATTTAACCTTACTTGGGCCGCAGACGGCTTCTGCGGTGGCGACGGCAGCTTGGTCTTGAGCAAAGGCGGAGGCGGTCAAGAGGATTAGGACAAAAGCGATTTTCATGGTTTTCTCCGGCTGGAAACTGAATGGCTGCAGTAAACCGGTTCGCAGTCCTTGGCGCAGGACCAGCTACCGGTAGGATAAGTCTGCGGACTCGTTATGGATGTAGAGATTTGTCGAGTTCTGAAAAGGTATGTGAATCAACCAGAGCCACCGACTGGGACGGGCTTCCGGATACCTCACACCTGAAAGCTTCCTTTACAACTTGCCCAGATAGTCCGTGACTTCCGGACTGGTCCAATCCACCGGCCCGATAAACTTGCGGCGAATAAGTCCGTTGCGATCGATGATGTAGGTTTCCGGCCAGCCAAATGTGCCGTAGAGCGTACTCGCCTTCTGCGCCTCATCCCGCACCGTGACCATGTTGACGCTGTATTCCTTGAGGAACTTGTGGTACGCCGCGTCATCAGCGTCAATGCTGACGGCGAGCACTACTACCCCCTTATTCTTGAGCTGCGCCTGCATTCGCACCAGCGATGGAGTCTCTTCAACACATGGCGGACACCACGTCGCCCAGAAATTCAGCACCACCACCTGCCCGCGAAACTGGCTGAGCGTGACCTTGTGGTCGGAATCCTGCACGGTAAAGTCCGGAGCATTTGAGCCGATACGCGCGGGATGGCTCCCGCTGTAGCATCCGATCAGGGACGACAGCGATCCAATGACAATAGCAATGACAAGGGCAGTTTGCTTCACAGCGTTATAATATCGGAAATTCGGTTATTTTTTTGCTGGCAGATCGATCGGCAAGATCCGTCCGTCGGCAATCGAAGAGGAAAGACTCTACTGATAACTGACAACTGACGACCGTATCTATGCGCATTCGCTTCATCTCGTCCACTCCCATGAATGTGTTCCAGGGAAGTGGAACGTACGTCGGGATCGAAGCCTTGGCGCGATCGATCCGAGATCTGGGCGTGCAGGTCGACATGGTCGCGCCTCGCCTTCAGTTTCCCGTATTGACGGCGCAGCGCCTGCTGTTCAATCAAGCCTTGAGATTCCGCCGTCGGGACAACTACGACGTGACCGTTGGCTTTGACATGGACGGCTATACCATTGCCGGCCACAGCAACGCTGGCCAGGTCAGCGCGAACCACACCAGCGTCAGGGCCGGCCCGAAGGCTCATGTGGCCTCGATTAAGGGTGTGATCGCCGACGAAATGCGTTTTGAGTCGGGCCTGACGAAAATGACCATGCGGCTGCAGGCCGACTGCGAAGCCGAGCACGTGCGGCGGGCCGATCTCGTGATGACCACGAGTGCCTATGCGGCCGGGCAAATCCGCCAGCTCTATGGCGTTTCCCAACCCCCGAGCATTGTCCCGGAACTGATCGATCTGGCAGCATGGGAGCATTTAGCCCAGAACAGCGCGCCCACCCCAGTGCACAAGTTCATCGTGCTCATGGTTTGCCGCTTCTACCCCAGGAAAAGACTGCAGGTTCTGCTCGCGGCCGCGGATCGCTTACGCTCGCGCATTCAGGGACTGGAAGTGCGGATAGTGGGCGGAGGGCCGGAGGAGCACCGTCTGCGGGCTATCTGCCGGGAAAAAAATCTGGAAAAGATTGTGGTCTGGCGCCGCAACCTTTCTGGGCCGGAACTGGCTCGCGAGTACAGCCAATGCCACCTCTTCTGCCTGCCCAGTGTTCAGGAAGGATTCGGTATCGTTTTTCTCGAGGCCATGGCAAACGGCAAGGCGGTGGTGGCCGCGCGGGCGGGAGCAGCACCAGAGGTGGTCAGACACGGCTTGCTGGTGGAGCCGGACAACGATCAGGAACTGGCCGACGCGATCGAACGACTCTATCGCGAGCCGCTCTTGCGCGAGTCAATGGGCAACGCGGGCCGCGAGTTTGTTCGCCGCTTTGACGCGCCAGTTGTGGGAAGAATGTTCTTGCGCGAGCTCGAAGAATTTATGGCGCTCAGGGCCGCAACGACGCAAGCCGGAACGATGCGCTTTGCCGGATAATATAATGACAAGCCGTGGTGCAAGTAAGGTTCGTATCAGGGCACGCCTTCAGGCGTGCCGCATGTAGATAGTCTCAATGTGACTTCAGGCGCTGGTTTTGGGCGCCGGAGTTTCACCGCAGCCTAGCTGACCGTACCGAGGCAAGGAATGATTTACCTGACGCGCAAAGCGGAATTTTCCGCATCGCATTATTATCACAACCCGGAGTTCACTCCGGAAGAGAACCAGCGCGTCTTCGGCAGGTGCAATAATCCCAACGGGCACGGGCACAACTATACCCTCGAAGTCACCGTGAAGGGCGCCGTCGATCCGAAATCGGGATTCGTAGTCGACCTGAAGCAATTGAAGGACGTCATGAGCAGGGAAGTGCTCGATGCGCTCGACCATCGCTTCCTCAACAAGGAAGTACCCGAGTTCTTCACCAAGATTCCGACCACCGAAAACCTCGCTATCGCCATCTGGCAACGCCTCGCGCCGAAACTAAACGCGGCGCAGTTGCATCGCGTGCGCGTCTACGAAACGCCCGACCTGTTCGTCGATTTCTACGGGGAAGCATGAAGGCGCACCTGACCCGCCGCTACATGTTTTCGGCGTCGCACCGCTTGCATAGCGACGAAATGTCGGAGGAAGAAAACCGCGTGACCTACGGCAAGTGCAACAATCCCTACGGACATGGGCACAATTACATGGTCGAAGTCACGGTTAGTGGACCGGTCGATGACCGGACCGGAATGGTCTGCAATCTGGTCGATCTGGATGGCTTCGTGCACAGTCATATCCTGGAACGCTACGACCATCAGAATCTGAACCTGCTTCCCGAATTCATAAACGATGTTCCGACCACGGAAAACCTGTGCATCGCGATCTACGAAATTGTGAAGCGCGGCTTCCACAACGCTCATCTAGAAAAGGTACGAATTGAAGAGACGATGATGAATTCGTTTGAATATGTTGGAGATTTGTAATTGGCAATTTGTAATTTGTAATTGGTTTTCCAATTACAAACTACAAATTACAGATCACAAATCCTATGAAGTCCACGACACAGCCAACCACCCTTACCAGTGCCAGCTATGAAGAGCTGGTGCGCGAAATGATTATCCGCCTCGGCGAAGATCCCAATCGCGAAGGCCTTTCGCGCACGCCCGAGCGCGTCGAAAAAGCTATGCGCTTTCTCGTCAAAGGCTACAAAGACGATCCTGATGGGCTTTTGCGCGAGGCGCTGTTCACGGTCACCTATGACGAGATGGTGATCGTGAAAGATATCGAAATGTTCAGCCTGTGCGAGCACCACCTTTTGCCATTTTTTGGCAAGGTGCACGTGGCCTACATCCCAAACGGAAAAGTGATCGGCCTGAGCAAAATACCCCGCCTCATCGAAGCCTTCTCGCGCCGTTTGCAGATCCAGGAGCGGCTGACTACGCAAATTGCGGAAGCGATCCAAAACACCATCGAGCCGCAGGGCGTCGGCGTGGTCATCGAGGCTCGGCATCTGTGCATGATGATGCGGGGAGTCGAGAAACAGCATTCTTCGGCGGTGACCTCGTCCATGCTCGGCAGCTTCCGCAACGAAGAAGAAACGCGAACCGAATTCCTCTCGCTCATTCGCCAGCGCTCAAATGGGGTCTGATTTATAGGCTTTGCCTGTGTGGGGACGGGCGCCGTCGCCCGTCCCAGCCGAGCGCAGCTCGGCAGTTGCCTGCGTTCACCGCGACGCTGGATGTTCTCTATAGCCCTATTGCCGAGTTGTGAACTCCCGGCTCGAAAGCTCGCGGCGGTTGGAATAAGCTGAAAAATACCGCATGCCGAAACGCAAACTCAAATTTCGCGAACCCATGCCGCGCCAACCCAGGCTTTCCGGCCGCCTCGCCCTCGTCACCGGAGCCAACCGCGGCATCGGTCTAGCCATCGCCCGCGCGCTGGCGTGTGAAGGTTGCAATCTGATCATCACCGGCCGCGACCAGCGCACTTTGGCCAAGGCGTGCATCGAACTGGACAAACTCCAGCAGGAGAAGTTGCCGGAGACACCGAATGTCCCCGTGCTGGCGCAGTCCTGCGACGTCCGCAGCGCCCACTCGGTCGACTATCTTTTCGCTCTTGTCCGCGGATTGCGTAAGCCGCTCGATATCCTCATCAATAATGCGGGCATTGGACATGCCCATCGCACCGTCGGCGAGTTGCCCTATCCCACATGGATGGAAGTGATCGACACCAACCTCAACGGCCTGTTCCTGATGACGCAGGCGGCGCTCGCCGTGATGAAGCGCGGCAGCACCATCGTGAATAATCTCTCGATCGCCGCCGAGCGCGTCTTCCCGGGGTCCGCAGCCTACAATGCGTCGAAGCATGGCGCCCTCGGTTTCACCAACACCTTGCGCGAAGAGTTGCGCCCGAAGGGCATTCGCGTGATCGCTCTCATGCCCGGCGCAACTGATACCGCGATCTGGGACGCGATGTGGCCCAAAGCGCCCAGGCGCAAAATGATGGCCGCCGAAACCGTCGCCGGCACGGTGGTAGACGCACTGCTTTTGCCCGAAAACGCGACCGTAGAAAAAATGGTCGTGATGCCCTCACGCGGCACACTATAGCAGGCCGTGGAAAAAGTCGTTCCCGTAGAGACGGGGCGAGCCCCGTCTCTACAGGGGTTCTTTGGCGACGCCGGTGTCTGATTGAGCATCTAAACGAAAGTGAGTTTAGTTTGCCGTCCGCTTTTGTTGTGCTAACGACTAGCGACCAGCGACTAACGACCAAACGAGAAACACCATGTCATTCCTCGAATACTTCAAATCGCTGAAAGAGTCCGAGAAGCGCAGCTGGGCCTGGGCCGTAGCCATCGCCGCGGACGTCCTCCAGATCGCCGCGTTTCCACTCTTCGCCGAGGGAGCCATGTCTCCCGCAGATTCGGTGCTCGACTTGATTGTCGCTTTCGTTATGATTCGTCTGCTCGGATGGCACTGGGCTTTCTTGCCGACGGCCGCCGCCAAACTCATTCCCGGCGCCGACCTTTTTCCCACTTGGACCACCGCAGTATGGTTCGTCACCCGCCGGAAGCTAAGTGTCAACTCCGAAGACAGCTATAATTCTGACTCTAATTTCGATTCCAATTCCAATGACGTGGAGATTCTGCCTCCCGGTCCCGCGCCAGAACGGCGGCACTGAAAAAGTGAAAACTGAGAGCTGATAGCTATCTACCAAGTCCCATACCGATACCGTTGTGGTCGTTCACTGAATACGTTGATCATGACCACACCCGCGACGAAGCCTCCCACATGCGCCCAGAAGGCGATGCCGCCCGAAGTCTGGCTGGTTTCGGCGATCGCGGTAGTAGCACCGCTCAGGAAATTTCCCACAAACCAATAGCCCAGCATCAGCCATGCCGGAACGTGAAAGAAAAATATCGGCGGAAACCAGATCAGCACTCGTGCCCTCGGATACAGAATGAAATATGCGCCCATCACGCCAGCAATTGCGCCGCTGGCCCCAACACTCGGCACGCGCGAGCCCTGGTTCAGCAGAATGTGCGTGGCCCCGGCCGCCACTCCGCACAGCAGGTAAAACACCAGATACGTAAAGTGTCCCAGGTAGTCTTCGATGTTGTCGCCGAAGATCCACAGGAAGAGCATGTTCCCGGCCACGTGTAAGAATGAAGCGTGCAGAAACATCGAAGTGAACAACGGCAGAATAGCCGTAGCCAACGGGGCGTAGGAGTGTCCGGTGAGCACGGCGAGCGTGTGGTGAGGAACTACGCCAAACTCGACCATGACTGCATTCAGCGCCCGATGGCTCTGCATCCCCACCGAGAGCTCCCACAGAAAGACAAGCACATTCAGGACGATCAGAAAATAGTTGACGAACGGCGTCGAGAAAATGGGTTGATCGTCACGAAGAGGAATCATTTCATTGCAATCTGGTAATTTGTAATTGGTAATCGTTCAGCGATCTTGCCTTCAAATTACCAATTACAAATTACCAGATTACAAATCCCCATGAACGGTGTAGTAGTCATCGATAAGCCACCTAGCCTCACGTCACACGACGTGGTCGATCGCGTGCGCCGAATTCTCGGTCAGCGCTCGGTCGGCCATCTCGGAACCCTCGACCCCTCGGCCACCGGAGTCCTGCCGATTGTCCTCGGCAACCTCACGCGGTTGGCTCAGTTCTACGCCCATTCCGAGAAGACGTACGAAGGCGTGATTCGCTTCGGCTTCGCCACCGACACGTACGACGCCGACGGCGAGCCCACCACGCCGCTGCAAGACGTGCATATAAATTGCGATGAAGTGCGCTTTCTGGCGGCCCAGTTTCGGGGCACCATCGAACAGATGCCGCCACCGTTTTCAGCGAAAAAGATTGCCGGAGTGCCCGCCTACAAACTGGCCCGCAAGAAGAAAGAGGTCGTGCTCAAGCCGGTGCAAGTAGAAATTAGAGAATTCGAGATTCTGGAGACCACGGCCAATCAAGCTACCTTTCGCGCACGCGTGGCTTCGGGCACCTACATACGGTCGGTGGCTCACGAGATGGGCCAGAAGATCGGCTGCGGCGCGCATCTGGCCAGCCTGCGACGCACCGCCGTCGCTGAGTTCGCCATCGAAGACGCGCACTCGCTCCAAGCATTGGAAACCGCGATGCAGCAGGGAATTGCTGAGACATTGTTTATCCATCCCAGAAAATTGGTGCCGCAGTTGCCGAGCGTCACCGCCAATGAAGAAAGCGCTGCCCTAATCCGCAGCGGCCGCGCCGTAAATCTGCCAGAAATGTCGCGCGCTCCACAAGTAAAGGTCTTCTACGGCCAAGGCGAGTTGATAGCGATCGCCACCCGAATCGCGGGGACGCTGTTCCATCCGAAGATCGTATTTCCCGGGTGATGGGTTATACGTCACCGACGCAGAGCGCGACGGGCGGTATACTCAGGCGCAATGAGGACCAGTTGAGTCCCCGCCGGAAGGAGAATCCTTGAACTTCGCCAACTGCTATGAAGATGACACCCGCGCCGAGGCCTACGCCACGCTCGAGTTCAAGAACACTTACCACTTAGCGTACCGGGACATCCCTGCCATCCTCGCCGAGCATGTTCGCGGCCGCAAGAGTGTGGACTTCGGCTGCGGCACAGGACGCTCCACGCGCTTCCTGCGCGAACTCGGCTTCGAGGTTACGGGCGTTGATATTGCCGAGGATATGATCCGCAAGGCGCGGGAGCTTGACCCCTCCGGCGACTACCACCTGCTCTCTGGCGACAACGTTCCCGGGGACGACTTACGCTCGTTTCCATCCGGAACCTATGATCTGGTCCTCGCTGCCTTCACCTTCGACAACATCGCGGGCCACGATAACAAGCTGCGCATCCTGCGCGACCTGGGCCGCCTCCTCAACCGGCAGGGAAAGCTTGTGCTGATCGTCTCCCGTCCGGAAATTTACACCCACGAGTGGGCGTCGTTTTCGACGAAAGATTTTCCCGAGAACCAAGCCGCGAAGTCAGGGGACAAGGTGCGCATCATTGTGACCGACCACGCCGATCAACGCCCGGTCGAGGACATTGTGTGGAGCGATGAGGCCTACCGCGAAGTTTTCGAAGAAGTCAGCCTACGTGCGCTGCAAAAATACGAACCGTTGGCGCGGCGAGACGAGCCCTATAACTGGGTGAGTGAGCTAGAGATTGCGCCCTGGGCCGTATACGTGCTCGAAGCCGCTTAGAGCAGCGGTCATATCAGTAATGTCCGATAACAGGTATTATGTCACGTCACTGAAATGGGCTTGCCCCGGCCACGTCATATTTTCCCTCTCATCCTGCTTACTGTAGCCTCTCTTCGGCGTCTGTCAGATGTCCGGGTTCTGAGATGGTCCGAAATAGCGTGCCTACTCTCTTTCTGATTGCCATCACCGCCGTAACTCCATTTCTTTGGAGCCAGACGGCTCGACCCGAGCCCAAACGCGAGCATTTTCAGAATGCGGGAGTGCTCTACGGATGGGCAGAAGACAGCCGCGGCGAACGCCTCCGAATGTTTATCACGCGCCCGAATGACGCCAGGGGCAAGGTCCCAGCGATCTTTTTCGTGGGCTGGCTGAGTTGCGACAGCGTGGAGTATCCCGACGCCGATACGAAGGACGGTTTCGGAATTCTCTTGCGCCGCCTGATCGAGTGGTCCGGCTATGCCACGGTGCGGATAGATAAACCGGGCGTGGGCGGGAGCCAGGGCGACTGTGGCAAAGCCGACTTTAATGATGAACTCGCGGGTTATCAGTCAGCTTTTGATGAAATGCTCAAGTATGACTTTATCGATCCCACGATGATCTTCGCGATCGGCCTGAGCAACGGCGGCGGAACCTCGGCCCTGATTCCCCGCCAGCGTGCCGTCCGAGGCTACATTGCAGCCAGTTCCTGGAGACGTACCTGGTACGAGCACATGCTGGAGCTCGAACGTCGCCGCTTGATCGAAGCGGGTAAATCCCCCGCCGAGGTCAACTCTGCAGTTAAGGTTTTTGTCGAGTTCTACGCTCTTTACTTGATGAAAGGAATGACACCCGGCCAAGTGATCGCGCAGCATCCCGAATGGAAAAGTCTCTGGTACGACTCGCCGGACGGGCAGTACGGCCGTCCTGCAGCGTTCTATCAGCAGTTGCAAGCCTTGAACCTTGGCGAAACCTGGCAGAACGTGAACGAGCCCGTACTCGTCATTCGCGGCACCGCCGACAACATCATGAGCCATGCGGATAGCCAGGCAATCGCGCAAATCGTCAACCAGGTCCATCCCGGACGCGCCCGCTATCTGGAGATCGATGGTATGACCCACGGCTTTACCATCAACGAAACGTTCTGTGACGAACTGGTCACAACCATCCTGACCTGGATGAAAGAACAACTCAGAACTGGCAAAGGAGCGAGTTAGCCCGGTGCGTGGAGCAGCGCCGCAAGCTCCTCGCGGAATTTCTCGAACGCCGCGAGCCGCTCCGGCGTGGCCTCTACCACCTCGCTCTTCGCCTGAAAGACTTTGCGTCCCTCTCTTTCGGTGAGCACGCCCATCACTTCGCCCATGCGCCAGCCTGGCGTGCCCAGGATCTGCAAGCCGTCCACGCCCGGGACCAGCAGTGCGACACAGCTCTCGCGCATCACGCCAATGCACTTCGGATAGCGTTCGAAAGTCAGAAGTTCGAATCCCGCAAGATAAAGACGCTGGAGCTGTTCGGCGGAATCAGGCATGTGGAGAATTTGAAATTTGTGATTGGTAATCTGTAAATTGGAACCCTACTGCGCCTCGGCGCGAATGACTTCCAGCTCATTACCTTCTCCCAGCTTGAGAAAGGTGAAAACTCCTTCGTTAGCTTCATAACAGGCAAACGATGTCCCCAGCTCAGTGGAATCGGCGTAGCCGGCGACCTTCCGGCCCGTCTGCGCGTCCGCGACTGCTACCATCCGGCTCTGACTTTCCTCATTCCAGAACGAAATCGCCAGCCGATTTTCGGAAACGTGAAACGCGCTCGGCGTCGCGCCTGGCAGCGGAGCGCCGACTTTGAGCGTCCGCATAATCTTGCCGCTCGGTGCGATTACATAGACCAGCACTGGAGAAGAAGCGCGCATGACATACAGGTTGCCGTCGCTTCCAACTTCGGCATCCGTCAGATCAAGCGTTGGCTTCTCAGCATCCTTCCGCGCATCTGATTTCGCCCCTGCCTGCGCCGGTCCCTGGGGCTCCTGAAATGAACCTTGCGTCAGTTCCCTTCCATCGGCCGAAAAGACCGCGGTGAAGTTGCGTCCGCGATCGTTCCTGTTCTGCACATCGCGCTGCACACCCGAGAGCAGGAAATTTCCATCCGCAAACGCCGCGAACGTATACACCTCAAAGTCGGCGTCGAGACGCGTCGGCGATGCCGGCGATCCATCGGAAGAAAAATGCAGCACGTAAATGCGCGGCTTCACCACGCCGCTCTGCGCGATCTGATACATGCCGCCGTCGACCGCGGGCGAGAAGGCATCGGCGCGGTCGAGCGCCAGCTGAGAAAATGCGGCCGGGTCAAACAGCGCGATGCGCTTGCCCTCGGGATCGATCTTCACCACCGGCCCAAGCAATGGCCGATCCATCGCGAGCTTGCGAATGTAGAGGTTGCCGTCGGCGTCACACTTCGAGGAACTCATGAACGCTCCGCCCATCTCCGAGGCCACGTTCATGGTGGAGGTGGCGTGCAGCGCAATGCTCGATCCTGAAATCGATCCGGAAACAGCAGCCGTGGCGGGCGTGGTGGGCGTTGCCGAATTAATCTGGGCCGGCAACAACCCGGAAGAGAATCCCGCGACAACCAGAAGCGCGAATAAGTTTGTGAAGAACAATCTCATAGCGCCCAAACTCCACCAAAACCACGTCAAAACTGACAACTGAGAACTGACAGCTGTCCTACATCTTGTACTTGCCCAGGTCGTCATCGCCGAGATCCTCCAGCCACTTGCGGAGTTCCTCGCTCGTAACAGCAGGGACGGGATTCGCGGCCTGCTTCGAGTTCTTGAGCACCTCGTCCTCGACAAAGATGGGGCAATCCACGCGCAGCGCCAGCGCCAGCGCGTCTGACGGACGTGAGTCGATACTCACCACGTGCCCTTCCCTTTCCAACCAGATCACCGCGTAGAAAGTATCGTCTTTCAGCTCCGTCACCACAATCTTGTGAACCATGGCGTCGAGCCCGGTGAGAACGTTCTTGATCAAGTCATGCGTCATGGGTCGCGGCGTGTTGACTTTTTCGATTTCGAGCGCAATGGCGTTGGCCTCGTACACACCCACCCAGATCGGAAGCACCGTGTCGCTGCCGACGTCCTTGAGCAGCACAATCGGCATGTTTGAAACCGGATCCATCATAAGTCCGCGAATTTTCATTTCGACTTCCATAAGAACCTCAAAGGCCTGCCGATGCAGCGATGGAGCGCCGGGCGTCCCCGCCCGGATGGACGGGCGAGACGCCGGTCCCTCCACTAGCAAGCCATCTCTCCCACCAAACTGTTCGGAAAACTTCCCGTAACCCGCACCTGCACGTAGCTCCCCGTTTTGAGCTCCACACCTTCAGGAACGGTAAAGTTCATCACCTTAATCTGCGAAGTCCGCCCGATCCACTGTCCCCGCGTCGGGTTCTTCCCTTCCACCATCACCTCGAGCACTTGCCCAACGTGCCGCTGATTGCGCTGCACCCCGATCTGTTTTTGCCGATCATTCAAAACCGCCAACCGCCGAGCCTTCTCTGCATCGGGAATCGCGTCCTCCAGACGCAACGCCGGAGTGTTCGGTCGGGGCGAATACTTAAACGTAAACACGCTGTCATACCCAACCAAGTCCATCAACGAAAGCGTCTCTTCAAACTCCCGCTCCGTCTCGCCCGGGAATCCAACAATGAGGTCGCTAGTAAGAGATATATCCCGCCGCGCCGCCTGAATCCAGCCAATGCGCTCCAGGTACTGCTCGCGAGTATAGAGCCGTTGCATGGCATCCAGCACGCGCGTAGACCCGCTTTGGACGGGCAAATGCACGTGGTCGCAAAGCGCAGGCACAGCGTCGATGACATCGACAATATCGCGTCCAAAATCGCGCGGATGCGAGGTAGTAAACCGCACCCGCCGAATTCCAGAAACCGAAGCAACCGCAGCCAGCAGCTCAGCAAAGCTTTTCTTTCCATCGGGATCGCGATAAGAATTTACGTTTTGCCCGAGCAGTTGAATCTCCGTATACCCAAGGTCCACCAACTGCCGCGCTTCGTCAAGCACAGAAGCAGAAGTCCGGCTGCGCTCCTTGCCGCGCGTATAAGGCACCACGCAGTAGGCGCAGAACTTGTCGCATCCCTCGATGATCGTTATGTACCCGCGATGCGGATTGGTGCGAGCCGTGTACTCGGTCTCAAAGCACTTGTCGGTGGCGCGATCGTCGAGCCCGGTAACCCGCTTGCCCCCGGTCTCCAACTGCACCAGCATCTGCGGAAGATTGCGATAAGAAGCCGACCCGCAGACGAGTGATACATAGGGCGCGCGCTCAAAAATCTTTTCCCCCTCCTGTTGCGCCACGCACCCCAGGACGCCAAACTGTTTCCCCTGCGCCCGAAATTTCTTATAATCCGCCAGCCGGTTAAAGACCTTCTGCTCCGCCTTGTCGCGAATCGAGCAGGTGTTATACAGCACCAGCCCCGCCTCTTCGACCGTAGGAACCTGCCGATACCCCTGCTGCAAAAGCGTCCCGACCACCTTTTCGGAGTCGTGCGCATTCATCTGGCAGCCAAAGGTTTCCAGGTAAAACGTCTTGTCGTCGATCCCCGACATGGAGTCAGTATAAACCAGTGAAAGGCTTCTTAATTCTCTCCATCAACTGTGATCTTGAGCGCAGCAGGGACTTGAAGAAGTGAAGTCTGTGCGGAGTCGAAGGACCCCTGCACCTTGTCGCGACCTCGGATGCGTAAGGGATTCTCCCGGTGCAGCCGGTTTTCCGTTACAAGCGAACTGCCCAATACTCCGGTCGCCTGCTGCCACGGGCGACGGCCCAGATTGTCACTACGGATTATTGTTCGGAATAGATCATGGCAAACGGGAATCGCCAAAGCAGGAATCGTCTGGTGTTGTTCTAGCCGGGGAGCCTAGGCGCTGCGCCTGGCCGCGCGGCTGGACAATGTCCTCGGTTGCCTTTCCGACCACCGGCCCAATCGGAACCTTTTTTCATAGCCTGTGGACTTGTTGGAAATGGCCACGGCCAGATTGCCGCTGCTGTCACAGGTGTAGGTTTCCTCAACCATAAAGTTCGCCGTTCCGGGGGTTCGCCTCACCGACACGGCGGCCAGGTCCGCCCAGCCCTCGAGACCGGGATCGAACGGGAATCGAATGTCGTCCCAATCGGTAATTTCTCCCACCGGCCGGCCGTCCTCGGCCAGTCGCGCGCATTCGAGATAACGGAAATGGCCGACGTTGTGGGCCGGACGGTAAGAACGCACGCTCCGCAGCGGCGGCTGTTTGGGGCTCGGCAACTCGGTGCCGCGGGAAAACACGAGATCGAACACGACGCCGCGCCCTTCGTCCGCCTCTCGCCACAATCCGAAATTGCGCATGAAGCGGTCGTGCAGCACATAACCGGAATGAGTATCGGCCCGGATCGCGAGTCCGATGGCCGTAGCCGATCGCATGTAGGCCGAGCGTCGCACCCGCCTTCCATACGTCTCGCGCAGGATGCGCGCGACCGGTGGCAGCTCCGAACCGCCGCCCGTGACGTAGAGCGAATCGATCGGCCGCTGGGGCTGGATCAACAACTCATCAACGACCCGGCGTGTCGATTCGATCAGCGGCCGGCACCGTTCATAAAACACGTTGGCAGCGACCGGAACCTCGCGCCAGTCAGGCCGGACGCGTTCGAGATCGACGGTCAGCTTGCGCGTATTGGGACTGAGCGCTTCCTTGCGCTCACGGCACTCGTCCAGGAGGACGAACCACTCCGCCGCGGAGAGGCTGTTCTTTTCGTGAAGAGAAATCCCGGCGGCCTCCAGCGCCAACTCGGCCAGAATCTCGTCAAAGTCATCGCCGCCCAAGGTTGGAATGCCGTCGGAGGCGACAATGGAGTGCTCGCCGTCGCCCAGTTCGATCAGCGAAGCGTCGAAAGTGCCGCCGCCCAAATCGTAGACCAGGAGCCGGCCCGCGGAGCGGCTCTTGCGGTTCATCAAGTCGCGATGGGCAAATTCAACCGCTGCCGCCGAGGGTTCGTTCAACAGTCCGAGAACGTCGAACCCCGCCTCGCGAGCGGCTTCGGTGGTAAGAAAGCGCTGATTGCTGTTCGCACTCGCCGGCACTCCCAGCATGGCTTCCAAGGGCTTGTTGCCATCTTCCGGCAAGGTGGAATGCTCGCGCAGTTGCACGCGCAAGGCCGCCATCATTTCCCGCAACAATTGCCTGACTTCAAAAGACTGATTCCCGATTTCGATCCGAGTCTCAGGACCGGCGTCCTTCAAACAACGTTTCAGAGAGCGAACGACGGTCCAGCCCGCTTGCCCCTGCACATGCCAGGCGTTCCATCCGTAAACGCGCGTTTCTCCACGGACAGCCACGAGCGGAGGAAACCAGTCGCGGGAGTTCCCATCCGGGGCTTCAAAGTTGACGAGGGGATAGTTGCCGCGATCCACGGCCGCAACCACAATACGGGTCGTACCAAAATCTATGCCAATCTTCACAGCTGAACAAACTCCGTTCTCAACCAATACCTCGGTCGGGAACCAAGCTGAAGCCTGGGTCCCCGACACTCCTTCAGTATAGACCAGTGAAGCGGCGGAGCTTGCGGCAGTAGCGAAGAGGGCACGCGTCACTTGCCGAGCACCAGATACCACCAACCTTCATTTTGGGTTACTGCGCTCCTTCGCTAATTTCATTTAAGCGGGCGAGGTAACGGCCGCGATCAGACTAAAACCGGCCCCAGCTTCCCTTCCGCCGGCTTCGTCACACCGGCGGGTTGCAGGCGATCCCGCAGCAACTGCTCCCCGCGTGCGAATAGTTCCTCCTTCGGAATCTTCCCGGCATCGACCTCGGCCAGGATCGACCTTTGCGCTACGTAGTCCTTATTCATGATGCCCGCTTTGCTCTGCAGCATCCGCCACGCCTTACGACGCTCGACGCAGAATAGTACGAGCTGCCGCGAGATTGCCCGGTACTCGGCGTCTCCTTTCGCGCCGGGGACTTTTATATAGACGCCGAAGTCGGGAACGTAGGAGCGGTGTTCGGGATCAAGGTAGCGGCGATACACCACATCCTGCTGCGTGATGCGGAGCAGCATGTTTTCCAGCGTGATCAGCTTGTCCGCCTGTTCCTTCTTAACCTTCTTGAAGTGGTTGCGGAATCTGGCCTCGGTAAGGCACCAGTGGGCGACGGTATAGCGCGAAACTTCTTCCGCGCCCTTCGCTTTTGACTCGTACCAATCTTTATCGGGCGAGGGGTTGCCCTTGAGATCGAGCGTTTCCGCATAGGTTTCGCCGAGCCGCGGATTAAAGACGAACTCCGGCGCGCCCCGCGAATCGCGCACGCGCTGCGCCTGGGTGAGCGCCATGTCGTCGCCCACGCCGTGCTCCGGCTGGCAGGTCGAGAAGCACTGCAAGAATGCGGTTCCGCGATACTCGAGGCCATCGAGAATCGCCCGCAAAAACTTGGGTGGGTTC